>OJOI01000593.1_pt1 | contig 23478 bp, 14 predicted proteins | sample 1598061 | NCBI WGS metagenome assembly OJOI01 (sample SAMN01915224, study PRJEB22387) | human gut metagenome | isolation source: stool | host: Homo sapiens | place: USA
AGGCTGTTTTTTATGTTTTTGTTTTTGATTCCATTCACGATTCGGCAACAATGCAGAATATCCCCGGACTTTTCCACTGAGCCTACTTTCTTCCTAACCTCGGCTCTAACTTCTAATTTCTCATCTCTTATTTGTTAAGTTTATCTAATTAGTGAGAGGTGTGTGGTGGATATGTGGGCAAAAATGCTTAACTTTACAAATTGATAACAAGGTGCTTTGAAAAACGATTTTATGTGGGTTGGATAAACCTTTTTGGCGTCTTGTTGTCTAACCGACAAAGTTAGTAAATTGAAGAATGAAGAAAACTGGTAATAATATTTTTCGGACCCTGCGTGTGTTCTTTGGGTTGTTTATGGTCATTGTGTATCTCGGAATGGCGTATTTGATGTTCATTAACTTTTTCGACTGGAACACATCTCTCACATGGTTTCGTTATGTTCTCGCTGTTGTGTTTATGCTTTATGGTGTGTATCGTTGCTACCGCCAAGTTACAGGTGTCGACTATTATCGCAACAGACGTGATGACGACGAAGAAGATTAATTAAAGTGATTGTTTCATTTCCTTTACGATTAACTCAAATGAAAAAGGTATTATTTTCAGCACTTTTGGTGGCAGGTTTGGGAGTGCTTCTTTCAAGTTGCACCAAATATAAGGACCAGCGTAAGGCTGTTTCGGGTTTTGCCAAGGTTTACTGCGACGAATCGTTTAAAAACATTCTGGAGCAGGAAATCCAGATTTTCCAATATCAATATCCACAGTCGGATGTGATGGCGCGCTACATGAGCGAATCGGCAGCCCTCGACTCACTGCTCAACGACAATGTGGACTTGATTATCACTCAAAAAGACCTCACACAGGACCAAAAACGCTACTTGGCATCCAAGAACAGAGCATATCGCTCACGAATGATTGCCGTAGATGCCGTGGCTCTGATTGTGAATAAGAATTGTGACATCGACGAGCTTTCAATGCAGGAACTCTCCGACCTGATGACAGGCAAGTATCGCACATGGGGTAAGATTGTGCCTACTAAGATGCGCAACGATTCAATCCGACTGCTTTTCGACGGTAATGCGTCGGGTGTGATTCACTATGCTAAAGAGAAGTTCTTGAAAGGCAAAGATTTCACATTCCCTGTATATTCCGCTAAATCGTCGGAGGAAGTTTTCCAACTCGTGGAAAAAAATCGCAATGCCCTTGGTTTTGTGGGTGTGAGCTGGATTGCCGACGACATGGGTGAAAGCCAAAAGACCGATGAGGAGCGCTTCAAGCAACTCAACAAAAGTGAGCAGGAAACCGAACCATCTGCCATCGACTTCACCGACCGTGTGAAAGTGCTTCGAGTTCGCAAAATGGACAAGGTGGAAGGTGTGAAGCCCTACCAAGCTTATATTGCCGACGGTTCCTATCCACTGTTCAGAAAAATTTATGCAATCGACGCTGCGCCTCCAGGCACACCTGCACATCAGTTCTATGTGTTCCTCACAGGTGTTATCGGACAAAAAATTATTCTTCAAACTGGCATTATGCCAGGTGCAGAACCTGTGAGAATCGTGGATGTATCGAATTAAAATCCACACTTATACAATAAAGATGCATAGTCATCGTTTTTGAGATTAAGAAAATCAAAAAATCAATAACAATAAAAAATTACTAAAATGAAAATGAAATTCTTTTTCGCTTCGCTCCTTTTGGGAGCCTCCGTTTCTGTTTTCGCACAAGGATTCAACGACGGAATTGATTTTTATTCAATTGGTGATTACGAAAATGCAAAGACTATCCTCGACCGTAACATCAATTCAGCAGCGAACAAGGCTGAAGCTTTCTACTACTATGGTATGATCGACTTCAAGAACGGCAATTTTGATGCTGCAAGTGAAAACTTCAAGAAGGGCATGGCTGCTGATGCCAACTATGCTAACAACTATGTTGGTATGGGCGCTGTGATGCTGAAGCAAGGCGACAAACTCGGTGAAGATATGTTCAAGCAAGCTCGTAAGCTTGTGAAGAAAGATGCTAAGCTCGAAGTGGCTATCGCAGAGGCTTACTTTGCTGCAGACCCAACCGCTTACGACAAGAAGATTCAAAAGTGCATCGCTGATGCTCGTAAGTGGACTAAAGACGGTATTGTAGAAACTTACATTTGCGAAGGCGACATGAGCATGGCTCGCGAAGATGTGGGCGACGCTATGGGTAAGTATGAAATGGCGTTCACTAAAGACGAAAGCAACATTGAAGCAACTGTGAAGTATGCTGACACTTACTTCACAGTAAACAAGCAATTGGCTCTCCAAAAGCTCCACGAAATTATCGTTGCTCACCCAAATTCAGCTCTCGTACAACGTCAGCTTGCTGAAAAGCTTTACGAAAACGGTGACTTTGCTGAAGCTGCAGAACGCTATGGCAAATACATCACCAGCACCAACAACCACTTCGATAAAGACGAAGCTCGCTATGCACAGCTTCTTTACTTCGCCGACAAGTTTGACGAATGCTACAGCGTGGCTTCTGCTTTGAAGGCTAAGATTACTCCTGCAAGCAACTACTATGTGCCAGCTTGCCGTATGATGATGTACAGCCTTGAAAACAAAGGTCAATGGGAAGAGGCTGCCGCTATCGGTAAGGAAATGTTTGCACAAAAGAAGGGCGCCGACGACATCAACTTCAACTACAAGGACCTCGTGATGTACGCTAAGGCTCTTGAAGAAGCTAAGATGCCAGAAGAAGCAATGAAATATTACGACGAAGCTATCCAAGCCAACCCTGACAACCTTGATTTGGCCCGCAACTTGGCAAGCCAAGCTTCAAAGGCTAAGGTGTTCGATAAGGCTATCTACTACGGAAAGAAGGTGGTTGCAAGCGACAAGTGCGTGCCTGGTGACTACGCTACTTTAGCAAACATTTACCAAGACATGGCTATCGCCGACTCTATTCCTGAAACTAAGGCAGCTTCTTTCGCTGAAGCAGTTAACTACATCAACAAGGCCATTGAATTGAAGCCAAACGACATCGTGCTTCTTTACTACAAGGCTCACATTCAAGCAGCAAGCGAAGTAAAGAACAACGGTGCAGCTCTTGAATCAATGGAAGCTTTGGCTAACGTGATTAAGGCTCTTCCAGCTGACCAACAACCTCCTTACAAGGGAACTCTTGGTTACGCTTACCAATACATTGGCCTTTACTACAATGGCGTAAAGAATAAAGCTAAGGCTCTTGAAGCATTCAAGTCATGGCTTGAAGTTGACCCAGAAAACGAAAAGCTCCAAAAGGTGGTTGAAACCATGAGCAAGTAAGCCGCTTTTTAGAAAAAAATTTTTAAAGAGTCCCAGCATCGTAAGGTGTTGGGACTCTTGCTATTTATTACCCCTTTTTGTATCTTTGCGACAAATATTTTGCGATTATGAAAAAAACATTTTTTCTCGTTTTAGCACTACTTGTTCCCTTGGCGACATTTGCCTCTGTGAAGCAACTTTCTCCTGCCACTAAAATCTGGCTGGAGCGTCAGCAATCCCAATCGTTGCAAGTGTCGGAAGGTAAAACCATCGAGGCATTCGTGTCGTATTCATCACCCGATGCTCTCGCTAAGCTTGAGCGTAAGGGTGCGAAGGTGAATGCCGTGTTTGATGGCTTCTGCACAGTTTCGATTCCTACCAATGCTGTCGGCGAAGCCTCAGATATTCATGGCGTGAATATGATTGATATATCCCATCGTGTGCATTTGCTCACCGATTCAGTTTCAAGTTCCACTCATGCCAGAATGGTGAACGAGGGCGTCAATTTGCCACAATCTTACACCGGTAAGGGTGTGGTGCTTGGTGTGGTTGACACTGGCATTGATTTCAACCATCGTGCATTTCTCGACTCCAACTTAAAAAATCGTATTGCACGCGTGTATATGCCTCACGATAATACAGGAAAACCAGTAGAAGGGCTGCCCGGCTCTGAATTTATTGGCGACGATATTTTAAACCTGAAATACGATGCAAAAGAAACTCATGGCACCCACACCACAGGCATTGCTGGTGGCTCAATAGTGAACGCCTATCGTGGTATGGCTCCTGATGCAGAGTTGGTGCTGTGTGCTTTGGGTGACGAACTCACGGAGGTGAATGTGGTGAATGGCGTGCAATATATTGCCCAATACGCCGTTTCTGTGGGCAAGCCATGCGTGATAAATCTGAGTTTGGGCAATCACGACGGTCCACACGACGGCAATGGCTTCATGTCGCGCGCCTTTGATGAAATAGCGCAAAGGTATCGTAATGTGATTATCGTGCTGGCTGCTGGCAATGAAGGCTATGCGCCACTATATATGCGCAAAACCATATCCGGCTCTCAAACATTAGCCACGATTTTGAGCGATTCAGAGGCGGAAGTAGATGCGTGGAGCAACAATACGAAGCCTTTTGGCGTTAAAATTCTCCTTTATAACAGCAACAACCCTGCCATCGTTTACACCACAGATTGCCTGAAGGCCGACACCACTTTCAATCTGAACACCAACGATTATTTCGCTCAAGCTGTCCGTTCGGGAAAATTGTCGGTCTCATTTGGCAAAAACGATGTGACAGGTCACACTCGCATTTATTTGACGTCGGATATGAGAATGAAAAGTCCATATAAGATAGGACTTGAGTATCAAGCCGACGAGGAAATAGATTTGCGTGTTTGGGAATGTTCTCAGGCAAGTTCATTTCAATCTTATGGAATGAAGGGTTTCACAGATGGCTCGGATAAATGCAGCATTAGCGACATGGCAACGGGGCATTACACCATATCGGTGGGCTCATGTGTGAATCGCAACTTCCACACCACATGCTATGGCGATAAGGTGAGAGATACCTATGCAACCATTGGCACTATCTCCAGTTTTTCAAGTTATGGTGTTGATGTGAATGGCGTTTCTCACCCTTATATCGTGGCCCCTGGTCAAGCGGTGATTTCATCGGTCAACTCATATTTGTCAGAGCCATCGCAGTGCGCTATGAAAGAGGCTGATGCCGCCGGCAGGACTTGCTTTTGGGGAGTGTCGAGTGGCACTTCCATGGCTGCGCCTTGTGTGGCAGGAATTGTCGCTTTGTGGCAAGAAACCAATCCTCATCTTACTATTGAACAGGTGAAGTCAATTATGGCGGCCTCTGCCGACAAAAGTAAAAATGCCGTAGGCATTCGCTTTGGCAATGGCAGAATTGATGCTTATCAGGGCATATTGCAAGCGCTATCGGCAGGCGTTGATGATATTGGACTCGCTACCCATGATATCCAAATGGTGGCTAATGGCGATGATTATTCCTTTGTGAGCTCCACCAATTCGCCAATCCGCGTATCGGTGTATGCGATGAATGGTGCTGACGTGGCATCGAGCGCAGGTGTGGGCATAGTGAACCTGAATATCGGGCACCTGGGCAGAGGCGTTTATATAGTAAAGGCTATGGGAGCAAAGGGTAGCCAAGTGTTCAAAATCCTGAAAAAGTAAGTGCCATTTTGCCCGATTTTTAGCAAATTTCCGTAAATTTGTAGTTTATACGAAAACGCAAAAATTATGTACGATTATATCAAAGGAAATGTGGCAGAATTGACCCCAACTTATGTGGTGCTCGACAACCATGGCGTGGGGTATATGATAAATATTTCTTTAAATTCCTTCAATGCGCTCCAGCATCAGGAAGATGTGGTTAAAGTATATGTGTATGAGGCTATAAGGGAAGATGCGCATTTGCTCTACGGCTTCACCGAACGCCGTGAGCGTGAGTTGTTTCTTTCGCTGATTTCGGTGTCGGGCGTGGGTGCCAACACAGCGCGCATGATACTGTCGTCGCTCACACCTTCCGACCTTGAGCAGACCATCGCTTCCGAGAATGTGGGCATCTTGAAATCTGTGAAGGGAATTGGCGCAAAAACAGCCGAACGAATAATTGTTGACCTCAAGGATAAAATAAAACTATCTACTGATACGTTATTAGATAAGAGCCAAGTTACGAGTGAAGTGTTCGACGAGGCAATGTCGGCGCTCGTGATGCTTGGCTTCACAAAGCAAATGTCGCAAAAGGCATTGAAAAAACTCTTTACCGCCGAGCCTACAATCACTGTGGAACAGGCTATTAAGAAAGCCTTGAAAATGATGTAGGGTAGGGCGAAGTTGAATGATAACTCTAAGTAGTTGGAAAGATTGTTTAAAAAAATATCATTTTTCGTAGTTGCGTGCGTGCTGATCATCTCGTTCGCAATTAGTTGCTATGTGGTTGCGCAAACCCAAACCACTGCTCCAGAAAAGAAGTTTACTCCACCGCCCACAGTGGCTCCTGACAAGAGCGTGAACAAGGCGGCGAAGGATTCGTTTGACCTCCCTTACGGTGTGCAGGATAAATTGTCGGATTCTTACAATAATCTCCAATTTGTGCAGCCTCCCACCGATTTGAAGACACCGTCAAACATCACCACCACCGCCGAGTTCGACCCCGAAACTGGGCATTATGTGGTGCGCACAAAGGTTGGTGACAACGACATCGTTACGCCATTCCTCCTTTCGCCCGACGAATACAACGACATCGCTCTCCGTCAGTCGATGCAGGAGTATTATCGCCAGAAAAATACCGAAACCATTGAAAAGAAGAAAAACCAACCGTTCAATTTCTTGGATATGCAATTTGGTCTTGGTCCATTGGAATCGGTGTTCGGTCCTGGTGGCGTGCAACTGAAAACCACTGGTTCGCTCAACATCAATATGGGTGTGAAGAGCAACAAGACCGATAACCCTGCGCTTTCGGTTGCGGCTCGTCGAAAAACTTACTTCGATTTCGACTAAAAGATTCAAGCCACTATCGCAGCATCGGTGGGTGATAAGATGAAGTTCAATATGTCGTATAACACAGATGCAACATTTGATTTCGACAATAAGAACCTGAAACTTGCTTACGAAGGCAAGGAAGACGAAATTATCAAGAATCTGGAAGCTGGTAATGTGAGCATGACCACTGGATCATCGCTGATTCGTGGTAGTGCCGCATTGTTCGGTATCAAAACCAAACTTCAGTTTGGCAAACTGACTGCCACAGCGCTTATTTCGCAACAAAATTCACAAACTCAGACGGTGAACACCAAAGGTGGCGCACAAACCACCTCGTTCTATATTACCGCCGATAATTACGACCAAAACCGCAACTTCTTCCTGTCGCACTTCTTCCGCGACAATTATGACCAGTGGTGCTCGAAATTGCCATTGGTGTCGTCGGGTATCAATATCACCCGTGTGGAAGTGTGGGTGACCAATAAGCGTGGCAATTTTAATGAGTCGCGCAACATTGTGGCGTTTGCCGACTTGGGCGAAAACAGCCGTTTGTGCAATAGCCACTGGAGCACTGGCGGTGGCGATGTGAATCCGTCAAACAACTCCAACAACGAGATTGCGGAAATCAAGAACAACTATCCCGATGCCCGCGACATTAGTCAAACTTCTTCTGCCCTCAAGCCTTTGGAGGCTTATGGCATAGAAGGCGGTAAGGACTATGAAAAGATAGAACAAGCCCGCTTGCTTTCTTCATCAGAATACTCTGTCAACAGTTCATTGGGGTATATCACATTGAGCTCGGCACTGAATCCCGATGAAGTGCTGGCTGTGGCATTCCAATACACTTACAGAGGTAAGACCTATCAAGTGGGTGAATTTTCTGCCGACATCGACAACACCTCAAATTCGCTTTATGTGAAGATGCTGAAGGGTACCACCACATCACCTCAGTTGCCAATCTGGCACTTGATGATGAAAAACGTGTATTCTTTAGGTGCATACCAAATTCAGTCCACTAACTTCAAGTTCGACGTGAAGTATTTGTCAGACACCACTGGCACTGAATTGAACTATATTCCAGAAGGCAACATCAACGGTAAACCTTTGCTTCAAGTGATGAACCTTGACCGCTTGGATGCCAACAAGGAACCAAATGTGGATGGACGATTCGATTTCCTTGAAGGCTACACTGTGGTGGCTTCAAAGGGTAGGGTGATTTTCCCAGTTGTTGAACCGTTTGGTAGCCACTTGAAAAAGGCGATGGGCGGTGGTGCTATTGCTGACAAATATGTGTATCAAGAACTTTACGATTGCACTTTGCCTGTGGCTCGTCAGTATTCCGACAAGAATAAGTATGTGATGACTGGTGAATATCAGGCATCGGCAGGTAATGTGATCAGGCTCAACGCCATGAATGTGCCTCGCGGCTCGGTGGTGGTGACAGCCGGTGGCGTGACCTTGACAGAAAACAGCGACTATACGGTGGACTACAATATGGGTACGGTGACCATCACCAACCAGAGCATCATCGATGCCGGCACAAATATTAGCGTGTCGATGGAAAACCAGTCCACTTTCAGCATGCAGCGCAAAACCCTTATGGGACTTGACTTGGATTACGCATTCAACAAGGATTTCCATGTGGGTGCCACTTTGATGCACTATGGCGAAAAGGCTTTGACCGAAAAGGTGTCGATTGGCGATGAACTGGTGAACAACACCATTTGGGGTGCGAACGTGTCGTACAAGACCAACTTTATGTGGCTCACCAACTTGCTCAACAAGATTCCTACGGTGAATGCCACAGCGCCATCTTCGTTCAATTTCAAAGGTGAGTTTGCGCAACTCATTCCACATCAGGCAAAAACTGGTTCAAACGCCGGTAGTTCGTATATCGACGACTTTGAATCTACCCAATCGGGCATTGATTTGCGCTCACCTTACTCTTGGTTCTTGGCCTCAACGCCTTACGATCCAAGTTCGAGTGCACTTTTCCCAGAGGCTGGTTTGTCGAACAATATCGACTATGGTAAAAACCGTGCGTTGCTGTCATGGTATCATATCGACCGCCTTTTCACACAGCGCAACTCTTCGCTGGTGCCAGGCTATATTAAAAACGATGTGGCTCAACTCTCGAACCCCTACGTTCGTGAAATTCCTTATAGCGAGGTGTTCCCTGGCCGTGAGTTGAATTATGGCGAATCGTCGATTATTCAAACGCTCAACCTCTCGTTCTATCCTCAAGAGCGTGGCCCATACAACTTAGATGCGCAGAATCTCGACCCAAGCGGCAATCTGCTCTATCCCGAAAAACGATGGGGTGGTATTATGAGAAAACTCGACAACACCAACTTCGAGCAATCAAACATCGAATATATCCAATTTTGGATGCTCGACCCATTCCTCGACCAGAATGCTGACAATCGTGAAGGCGGTGACCTCTATTTCAACCTTGGTGAAGTGAGTGAAGACATTTTGAAAGACGGTTTGAAGTCGTATGAAAACGGTTTGCCAGTAGATGGCGATACCACATATATTAAAAAGACGGTTTGGGGTAAGGTTTCCACCCAATCGTCGATGACCTATGCTTTCGACACCAGTTCAGGCTCACGTATTCACCAAGATGTGGGTTTGAATGGTTTGAGCACAACAGAAGAAAAGGAATATCCCACTTATCGCGACTATGTGCAGTCGCTCCGCAAACTTTTGCCCGACAGCACCATCGTGAAAATGGAAGAAGACCAGTTCTCGCCAATCAACGACCCTGGTGGCGATAACTACCACTTCTATCGAGGCTACGACTACGACCAGGCGAAACTGGGTATTCTCGACCGTTATAAGCGATATAACGGAACTGAAGGCAATTCATTGTCGCCAAGCGATGCTTCCGACCCGCTGTATCAGTCGGCAAGAAGTGTTCCCGATGTGGAAGACATCAACCAAGACAACACCCTCAACGAATACGAGCGCTATTTCCAATACAGGATTTCGGTTCGTCCCGAAGACCTTGTGGTGGGAAAGAACTACATCGTGGATAAGCAAGAACTCATGGTTTCCACTCGCGACGGCAAGAAAACGCCTATCGTTTGGTATCAATTCAGTGTGCCCTTGCGTGAATATGAAAAGAAGGTGGGCTCAATCAACGACTTCTCTACCATTCGTTTCATACGAATGTTTATGACGAATTTCAAGAAGACCACCCACTTGCGTTTCGCTACTCTTGAACTCGTGAGAGGCGAATGGCGCAACTATGACTATAACCCAGATGTGCGCACCAATCAACCAGCAGAAGGGGCGATTACAGTCAACTCGGTGAATATTGAAGAGAATGCCACTCGTCAGCCTGTGAACTACGTTCTTCCTCCTGGTGTGAGCAGAATTGTCGATTCTGGACAATCGCAAATCACCCAGTTGAATGAGCAATCCATGCAGATGAAGGTGGAACAACTGAAGACCGGTGAGGCTCGTGGTGTGTATCGCAACACTTCACTTGACCTCCGCACCTACAAGCGTTTGCAAATGTTTGTTCACAACGAAGCGTTCATCGGCGATGCAACAAACCTTCGCGACGGCGATGTGTCGCTGTTCTTGCGCCTCGGTACTGATGCGAAGAACAACTATTATGAATACGAAATTCCGATGGCGGTAACTGCTCCTGGCGTTTACAGCACCAACAGTTCAAGCGACCGTGAGAAAGTGTGGCCAACAAGCAATATGCTCGATTTAGACCTCGACGCCCTTATCAATGTGAAGAAGAATCGCAACGCACAGAAAATGGCAGGCGTGGGCGAGGTGTCGTATTATTCTCGCTATTCAGAGCCTGACCCCAATAATCCTAACGACATGATTACCGTGATGGGTAACCCTGCGTTGAGCGATGTGCGTGTGATTATGGTGGGTGTGCGTAACCGTGCCACTTCCACCAAGGAGTGTACGGTGTGGGTAGATGAATTGCGCGTGACCGACTTCAACCAAGATGGCGGTTGGGCTGCCAAGGTGAATGCCAACCTGAATTTGAGCGACATCGCCACAGTGAATTTCGGCTATCATAAAGAGACCACCGGTTTCGGTTCGGTTGACCAAGGTTTGAAGAGCCGTCGTTTAGACGAGTTTGATAATATTAATGTGGCTGTTCAGGTGGATTTGGGCCGTTTCCTCCCTGAAAAGGCTAAACTGAAAGCCCCTGTATATTACTCTTACACTAATCAAAAGACCACGCCAAAATACAACCCAATGGATAAGGACGTGCTTTTGAAAGATGCGCTCGAAACCTGCTCCAACAGTCATCAGCGCGACTCTATCAACGATTTCGCTGTCACTCGCAAGGTGACCGAGAGTTTCTCTGTGTCGGGATTGAAGTTTGACGTGAAGAGCAAGAATCCTATGCCTTGGGACCCTGCCAACTTCACATTCAGCTACTCGTTCAACAAGCAGCACAACACCGACCCCAACAATTCTTACGAAAACACCAACGACTACCGTGGTAGTTTCCAATATAGTTGGACTCCATATTCCAAGCCATTCAAACCATTCCACAAAATGATTAATGCGAAGAACAAGAATTTGAAGTTCTTCCGTGAATGGGAGTTCCACTGGTTGCCGGCATCACTGTCGTTCAATACCAACATTTCTCGCTACTACTACGAGCAGCAGACCCGAAATCAAACTGATGCAGATGTGGTGTTGCCTGTGTCGGTAAGTAAGAATTTCCTTTGGGACCGTCAGTTTGCTTTGAGTTGGAACTTCACCAAGTCGTTCAACGTGTCAATCAACACCAACACCACCGCTCATATCCTTGAGCCTGTTGGACAGGTGAACAAGAAATTGTTCCCCGACCGCTATCGCGACTGGCGCGACTCGGTGTGGACCAGTATCAAGGATTTGGGTACTCCATGGGCGTATAACCAGACATTCACCGCCACTTACAAGGCACCGTTTTCATCCATTCCGATTTTGAGTTTTATCTCTGCTAATGCAAGTTATAACGCCACCTATCATTGGGATAGGGGAACTACGCTCGATGGTGTGATTTCTGGTAACACGATTGCCAACCAAGCTGCGCTGAATTTCGATACCCGTTGGGATTTGAACCAGTTGTATAATAAGATTCCATATCTGAAAGATGTGAACAAGAGGTTCTCAAGTTCTTCATCTTACAATTCATGGGGCAGAAACAACAACAGCACTACCTCAAGGAGAACTCCAAAAAAGAAACCAAAGAAATTGGAGCGCACCTTGAAGTTGAATCCCGATTCCACGTTGGTAATTAAGCACAGCTTGAATGTGAAGAATGTGACCGTAACGGCGCGCACCACCGACGGCAAACGCTTCCAAGTGAAGTATAAGGTAAAAGACAACAATAATGTGGAAATTCTCAACAAGGGTGACCAGAATATCAAGTTCACCATTGTGGAAGTTCTTGCCGATGCTAAAAAGACGTTCTGGAGCGAGTTCGCCCAGTATAGCACCCGATTCTTGATGAGTGTGCGCTCGTTTAATGTGAAATTCCGCAATACCCGGCAATTATCGTTGCCACAGTTCATTCCTGATATTGGCGATATTTTCGGTCAAACCACGCATTACGATGTGATGGCTCCTGGTTTGGATTTCGCATTCGGTTTTACCGATGAGTCGTATATTGAAAAGGCTAAGGACAGAGGTTGGCTGCTTTGCGACCAAAATATGACCTCGCCAGCCATCTACAGCAAGACTCAGGAATTTAGTGCAGAAATTCAGATTGAGCCAGTAAAAGGTTTGAAGATTACGCTCACAGGCAACAGAACCGACAACCGCACCAACCAGTTGCAGTTCATGTACGACGATATGACCACCCTCTATTCGGGTAGTTATACCAAGACGCATGTGGCAATTGCTACAGCCTTGCGTGGCTTCAGTGCCGACAATGGCTATAGAAGTGATGCGTTCGACAAGTTCCTCCAGAATATTCCTGTCATCGCACAGCGATTGGAAGATAAGTACAATGGTTTGAATTATCCTGAAGCAGGCTTCATCAAGGGCACTGTGTATGCAGGTCGTCCGTTCGACCCCAAGAATGGCACAGTGAGCACCACCAGTAGCGATGTGCTGATTCCTGCGTTTATTGCGGCATATTCAGGTAAGGATGCCAAGTCGGTGAACTTGAATCCGTTCCCTGGGCTTAGTTCTATACTTCCTAACTGGCGCATGACTTACGACGGATTGTCGAAGTTGCCATTCTTTATGAAGTATTTCAAGAGTTTCACGCTATCACATGCTTACCAGTGTACCTATTCCGTGGGTTCATTCTCAAGTTATAGCGACTGGGTGGCCGTAGGCGACGGTATCGGCTTCTCGCAAGACGCCCTTTCAGGCAACCCATGTCCATCATCACCATACAACATTTCATCGGTGACCATCACTGAGAAGTTTGCTCCGCTGATTGGTGTGAATGCTACAATGAACAACAACATCACCTTCAATGCCGAGTATCGCGATGCCCGCACGCTTTCGCTCAACTCTTCGGCTGGACAGTTGGTGGAAACAAGCACTAAATCGTTTGTGATTGGCGCTGGTTATAAGATTGCCAACTTCAATACGGTGCTGAAGATGAAGAACAGGCAGAAGGGCGTGAGCAACGACTTGACGCTCAATCTTGATTTCCAAATCAACAACAACACAGCCCTCATCCGTAAGATTCTTGATGGCACAGCACAGCCTACAAGCGGCACACGCACATTGGGTATTAATTTCACCGCAAACTATGTGATGAGCAAGCGCGTGACTGTGGGTGCTTACTTCGACTATCAAGTGAACACGCCACTTGTGTCCACCAGTTCGTACCCAACCACCAACAGCAACTACGGTATATCCATCAACATGTCGCTCGCAAAATAACCCGAGCCTCACGTCATAGACAAGTAGCAAAGCCGAAATGATTCAGATTATTTCGGCTTTGCTATTGTTTTCTCTGCTATTTTGGGTGAAGATTCCCTAAAAATGATTAAATTTGCAATATGTAATTGTCGCTCAAATGGGTGATAGTTACCAGGAGTATTGAATAAACATCAATTATCTACATTATATGCAAGAAGAATTAAAGAAAAGATTGTCGAAAGACCCTAATAATGGTTTGCTCACCTATGAATATATTGCAAACCACATTGGTTCTGTTGATAAGATTCTGCCTGAATTGGTAGAAATCATGATTATGGTTGATAAGACTGGTCAATTTGTGGTCAGCACTGCTCGCTACCTTCATGCTATCGATCCTAAAAAATTTTCAAACAGCATCGACAAACTGATTAAAGCGGCTATTGAAAAGGACCGCGAACGTGTGTATCTTGGCGATTTGGCTGCGTCAATTTGGGGCACCGACTACAAGGAGCGTGCAGAGGAACTGAAGGCTTCCGACGATAATTTCCGTAGAATTTACAAACGTCTTTATCCTGTGGGAATGTAAATTGATGCGAATTATTTCGATTACTTTTTTATTCATGATATGCGTTCTCTCCCTCAGTGAAGGAGTGAACGCACAAATTAATATGGCAAAACAAATGGCAAACGAAAAAGAAACCAAAGTGGTGTTTGAAACCACTCTTGGCAATATTGTTGTGAAATTATATAATGAAACGCCAAAGCACCGCGACAACTTTTTGAAAGTGGTGAACGATAGCGTGTACAATGGTGTGCTTTTTCACCGTGTGATTAAGGATTTCATGATTCAGACTGGCGACCCAAGTTCAAAGACCGCTGAAGCAGGTCAGCAACTTGGCTCTGGCGACCTCGGCTATACCGTGGAAGCAGAATTTGTGTATCCACAGTATTTCCACAAAAAAGGTGCGCTTGCCGCTGCACGCACTGGCGACGCTGTGAATCCAGAGCGCAGGAGCAGTGCTTCGCAGTTCTACATCGTGACTGGTAAGTCGTATTCACCACAGCAAGTGGAAATGATGGAACAACGCATGGGCGACCAAAAGAAGGAAGATATTTTCAGCGGTTTGGTGAGAGAGCGTGTTGACTCTATTCGCAATATGCAGGCAGCAGGCGATTCTCTCGGTTTGGAAGAACTCCAAAACGAACTGATTGCCCTCACCGAAGCCGAATATGCAAAGAATCCTTTGAAATTCACCCCAGCTCAGGTTGAGGCTTACACCACAGTGGGTGGCACTCCTCACCTCGATGGTCAATACACAGTGTTTGGCGAAGTGGTGGAAGGTATGGACGTGGTGGATAAAATCCAGCAAGCAGCCACCGACCCATCAGATCGCCCAGTGGACGACATCAAGATTATTTCAGCAAAAGTTGTGGAGTAAAACTATAGCATCACATAGCCATGATTTCATTTAATACCTATCGCCTGAAAAATGGTTTGCGCCTGTTGCACTATTATGACAAAAACACCCAAATGGTGGCGTTGAATTTGTTGTATGATGTAGGCTCGAAAGATGAAAATCCGAAAGCCACAGGTCTTGCGCACCTATTTGAGCACTTAATGTTCACAGGCTCGAAAAATGCACCTAATTTCGATGCTCCGCTTCAAGCGGCAGGGGGTAGCAGTAATGCTTGGACCAGTGTTGACATAACCAATTATTACGAAACCCTTCCTGCGCAAAATGTGGAAACGGCATTTTGGCTTGAGTCTGACCGACTTCGCTACTTGAATTTGACCGACGAAAGCATCGACACGCAAAAGAGCGTGGTGATAGAAGAATTTAAGCAGCGTTGCCTTAATGTGCCTTACGGCGACTTATATCACTTTTGCAACGATTTGGCTTATAAAGTGCACCCATACCGCTGGCCCACTATTGGACTTTCGGTTGATGACATTAAAAACGCCTCGCATGAGGATATCAAGTCGTTTTTCGCACAACATTATGCCGTCAACAATTTGATACTTTGCGTTTCGGGTCATATTGAATTTGAAAAAGCCGTTGCGCTCACTGAAAAATGGTTTGGCGACTTTGCTCCAGCCAATATACCTGTGCGCAACTTGCCACAAGAGCCTGTGCAAACAGAACAAAGGTTCATGTCGGTGAAGCGCGAGGTGCCTCAGAATGTGTTGACGATGATGTATCACATGTGTGGCCGTCGAGATACCGACTATCAGGTGTGTGATATGTTGAGCGATGTGCTGTCGAATGGTATGTCGTCGCGCTTTTATAGGAATGTGTTGGTGAAGTCGGGACTTTTCACAGAACTCGACGCATCTGTTTCTGGCACTTATGATCCTGGGCTGTTTATTGTGCGTGCCCGCTTGGCGGATGGTGTGTCATTCGACAAGGCTAAGGATGCGATTGATGCAGAACTCGCTGATTTCGTCCGTAACGGTGCCACTGCCTACGAGATAGAGAAATGTGCCAACAAATATGAGTCAACCCGGCTGTTCGACATGATTACTTACGAGAAAAAAGGCGTGAAGTTGTGTCAGTATGAGTTGCTGGGCGACGCTGCCGACATCAATAAGGAAGTGGGTAAGTATCGCTGCATCACTCAAGATAGGCTGATGAATGTGGCTAAAAATTTGCTGAATCCCGACAATTGTTCCATTCTGTATTATGGTCCCGACGCATAGCGTGGTGACTACAAAACAGATGCTCAATTCCTTAAAAGTTGAAAAAGTAAGGGTTAATGATAAAAAATCAAGAAAAAACCGCTTGTTTGTGGAATTTTTTTGTAAATTTGGAATTAATTAATATGTTGACCGTAGGTCATTAATAAATATCATTATGGAATCGCGTGAAATGTCCCAATCGAACAACGAACTCGAAAAGGATGTAACCTTGAACTCCGAGTCTGTACAACAAGACCAAGTTACAGAACTTTCAGAGCAGAAACCTGAAGTGGCAGCAGCTGTCACTGAAGAAGTTGTGAATCAAGTTTCAGAGACTCAAAAGGTTTCTGAAGAGTCGTTAACCAACTATGCAGCTATGGATAAGAAGCAACTCGTGGAGGTGCTTCAAAACCTTGCACAGCAACCCGTCAACGAAGTGAAGGAAGATGTTGTTCGTGTCAGGGTGGCTTTTGCCGCTATCCGCAAGGAAGAACTGGCGAAAGAAAAAGAAGCCTTCATTGCCAAGGGTAATGAAGAGGCTGCTTTTGCCCCCGCTGCCGATGAGCTGGAAGAACAGTTCAAGAGTTTGTATGCAGAAATCAAAGAGAAAAGAGCTGCCTACAATGCTGCGCAAGATGCCTTGAAGGCTGAAAATCTTGCCAAAAAGCGCGAAATCATTTCTAAGATTAATGAGATTGCAGAAGATGCCGACAACGTGAATCGTCAGTACAGCACCGTTCAGCAACTTCAGCAAGACTTCAAAGCCATTGGCGAAGTGCCTTCTGAAAATGATACAGAGGTTTGGAAAGCCTACCAGGTGGCTGTGGAACGCTTCTACGATTTGCTGAAGATGAACAAAGAGCTTCGCGACTATGATTTCAAGAAAAACTTGGAACAGAAGCAAGCACTTTGTGCCGAAGCTGAAGCCCTCGACGAGGAAGCCGACATCGTGGATGCTTTCAAGAAATTGCAACAACTCCATACCTCTTGGCGTGAAATAGGTCCTGTAAGCAAGGAAATTCGCGAAGAATTGTGGACACGTTTCAAAAACGCTTCTGCTGTAATCAATAAAAAATATCAATCATTCTTCGAAGAGCGTAAGGCTAATGAAAAGAAGAATGCAGAAGGTAAGGAAGCACTTTGTGTGAAGATTGAGGCTATCTCTACCGACAATCTGAAAACCTACGCTGCATGGGACGAAGCCACCAAGGCTATTATCGGATTGCAGGAAGAGTGGAAGAAGCTCGGTTTCGCTTCTCGCAAGGTGAACACTGAGTTGTTTGCCCGTTTCCGCAAGAGTTGCGATGAATTCTTTGCAAAGAAGGCTGAATTCTTCAAGCGAATGAAAGATGAGCTTGCTGCAAACTTGGCTAAGAAAATCGAACTTTGTGAAAAGGCTGAGGCTCTGAAGGATTCCACCGAGTGGAAGAAGACCACCGATGCCCTCATCGCTTTGCAGAAAGAGTGGAAAACCGTTGGTCCAGTGGTGAAGAAGCACAGCGATGCCGTGTGGAAACGCTTTATCGCTGCTTGTGACGCATTCTTTGAAGAAAAGAAGAAGCAGAACGTGAATGTTCACTCTGTTGAGCACGAAAACCTCAAGCAGAAAAAGGACATTATCGCTCAAATCAACTCAATTCTTGAAAACAAGGAAACAGAAGATGCTCCAAACAAGGTTCGTGAATTGATGAAGAAATGGCAGGAAGTGGGTCATGTGCCTTATAAGGAAAAAGACAAGGTGTATGCCGAATACAAGGCAGCCATTGATAAGGCTTTCGAACAGCTCGACATGAAGGCTAAGAAGGCTCGTATGGCTAACTTTGCCAACTCAATCAATCAAATGAGCGATACTGGTAAGGTTTATCACGAAAGAGAACGCCTTGTTCGTGCCTACGAAATGAAGTCGCAGGAATTGAAGACCTACGAAAACAACCTCGGTTTCTTCAACGCTCAATCTAAGAGCGGTAATTCTCTTGTGAAGGAGATGGAGCGCAAGATTGCAAACATCAAGGAAGAGATTGCAATGCTTGAGCAAAAAATCAAGTTGATTGACGAAAAAATCTAAGGATTATAATCTATAAAGCATTCTCCTTACGGCAGCGCATAGTATGCGTGCCGTAGGGAGTTTGCCTATAACCACTATTTGTTAGGAATGAAGAGTAAGGGAAGATACAGTCAATATATCAGGTGGATATTTTTGGGCATCGACTTTGTCGTGCTCAATTTGTCGTACATGATTGTGTGCTTGCTTTGTAAGCACGATGATATGTTTGTGTCTAAACTTGTCTGGCTCATGATGAATGTGTCGTATATGGCTGTGAGCTATTTCTTCTCAGATATTCACTATCGTCGTGTGGTTTTCGCCGACCGTGTTGCACTACAGGTGATTAAGGCGGTGTCGCTCCATGCTGTGGTGTTTCTTTCGCTCACCTATTTTCTGAGCGACGACCACTTTGATTGGGAGAGTTTTGGTAAGTTTTACGGATTCTTCTGTATAGGGCTTGGCAGCTGGTGGATTATTTCACGAAAGTTGCTGAAGCGCTATCGCTCTTTGGGTAAAAACTACAAGCAGATTGTGGTGATTGGCGCTGGACCAGTGGGGCAGAAACTCATTGGTGTTTTGGAGGGCGACCAAGGCTATGGCTATCGTATAGTTGGCGTATTTGATGATAATAAGAATTTAAGTAAGACCGAATTTTATAAAGGTACGCTGGATAAGGTAGAGCAGTTTGTACACGATAATCCTATTGACGAAATGTATTGCTGCATTCCCGACACCGATAATGAGGAAGTGGCAAAACTCCTTTCAATAGCCGAGCGCAATGCAGTGGATTTCTATTATGTGCCACAGTTTGGCCGTCATATTACCCGACAATTTGAACTTTTCTCGGTGGATAATGTGCCAGTGCTTCAAGCGCGCCCCAATCCGCTCAGTTTGCCTGTGAATGCGGCGATGAAGCGTTTGTTCGACTTTGTGGTGTCGTCTATCATGCTTGTGCTCTCGCCTTTGGTGCTGATTCCAGTGGGCATTGCTATCAAAATGTCGTCGCCCGGTCCATTGTTCTTCAAACAGCGCCGCACTGGTTTGCGCGGCAAGGCGTTCACTTGCTATAAATTCCGCACCATGCGCGTAAATAGCCAGAGCGACACTGTACAGGCTACTAAAGACGACCCAAGAAAAACGAAAGTGGGTGACTTTTTGCGTAAAACAAGTATCGATGAGCTGCCACAGTTCTTCAACGTGTGGCGTGGTGAAATGTCGATTGTGGGACCACGTCCGCACATGGAGCAGCAAACTCACACCTATAGCGAACTCATCGATAAATATATGCTTCGCCATGTGATTAAGCCTGGCGTGACTGGTTGGGCACAGGTGAATGGCTTCCGTGGACCTACCGACGAACTTTGGAAGATGGAAAAGCGTGTGGAATACGATGTGTGGTACACAGAAAACTGGAACTTCTTCCTCGACTTGAAAATCATTGTGCTTACCGTGGTGAATGCAATAAGAGGCGAACAAAACGCTTTCTGACCTATAAACAGCTCTCATTATGCCAATTAACCCCGAACAACTAAAAGCGCAAGCACTTGGTGTGCTGCGCCAATTCTATGGCTATCCCTCGTTTTTGCCGATGCAATATGAGGTGATAAGCCACATTATGAGTGGTGGCGACAGCATCGTGCTGATGCCCACAGGCGGAGGCAAGTCGCTTTGCTATCAAATCCCTGCGCTGTTGAGCGATGGTTGCTGCGTGGTGGTTTCGCCGCTGTTAGCGTTGATGAAAGACCAGGTGGACGCCCTGATTGCTAATGGTGTGCCAGCGGCTTCTATCAATAGTATGCAGACCGAGGCGCAGAATCGCGATGTGCTGGATTGTGCTTTAGCGGGGCGAATCAAGTTGCTGTATATTTCTCCAGAGCGTTTGTTGGGCGATTTAGATAATTGGTCGAAACACATAAAAATCAGTTTACTCGCTATCGACGAAGCCCACTGTATTTCGCAATGGGGTCACGACTTCCGACCCGAATACACTCAACTTTCGGTGTTGAAAGAGCATTTCCCAGGAGTGCCTATCGTGGCGCTGACCGCTACTGCCGACCAAATCACGCGCGACGACATCAGAAAACAACTCAATATTCCCGATGCAAAACTTTTCCTTTCTTCGTTCGACAGGAAAAACATTTCACTCACCGTGCTGTCGGGTTATACTGGCGCAGATAAATTCAATACGTTGGTGAAGTTTATCGACCGCCATCATGGCGAATGTGGCATCATTTACTGTTTCAGCAGAAAGAATACCGAAACGCTGACAGAGAAATTGAAGCGGCGTGGATTGAATGCGCAGGCGTTTCACGCGGGTTTGTCAGTTTCTATCAAAAATGCTGTCCAAACAGGCTTTCTCAACGATGATATTCAGATTGTGTGTGCTACTGTAGCCTTCGGTATGGGTATCGACAAGAGCAATGTGCGATGGGTGGTGCATTACAATATGCCTCAAAATATGGAGTCGTATTATCAGGAAATTGGTAGAGCAGGGCGCGATGGCTTGGAGGCTGATGCGCTGATGTTTTACTCTTATGGTGATGTGATTTCTCACAACCGTTTCGTCAAGGAATCGGGGCAAGTGCAACTCAACACTCAAAAGTTGGAGTTGATGCAGCGTTACGCCGAATCGTCGATTTGTAGGCGAAGGATTCTTTTGAGTTATTTCAATGAGCGTATCGACCACGACTGCGGCAACTGCGACGTATGCAAGAATCCCCCGAAGCGATTCGATGGCTCCATACTGGTACAGATGGCGCTGAGTGCGATTGTGCGCACCGACGAGAAAATCGGTCTTTACACCCTGAAGGATATTCTGCGTGGTTCTTCCAGTGTCGAAATCATTCAGCAGGGCTATCATCATTTAAAGACTTACGGTGTGGGTCGCAATTTAAGCAATCTTGAGTGGAATGCCTATTTGCTGCAAATGCAGCAGCTTGGCATTTTCGATGTGGCTTATAACGAGAACAACCACTTGAAAATCACTTCCTATGGTAAGGACATTCTTTACGGCAGGGAGAAAGTGCAGCTCACTCAATTCGTGAAGAAGGAATTTGTGGAGAAGGAGAAACCTGCCGTTGTTGAAAAGACATTTGATTTCAACTTGACCCTTTCTGAACAGGAATTGTTCAACCAGTTGAAGGCTCTCCGCTATACCATTGCACAGCGCGAGCATAAGCGTCCGTATATGGTGTTCAGCGACAAATCGCTCAAGGCGATGGCCCACGAACGCCCAACCACCAAACTTGCTTTCAGCTCCGTTTTTGGTGTGGGTGAAATGAAAACCGAAATGTATTGGAAGCCGTTCACCGATTTGATTAAGCGAAATATCTAATACGGGACTATGGCATTAAAGTCGAAAGACCGCAAGAAGTAACGTCTCGTCCTAAAAAAATGTTTATTAAAAAATTGAATTTCTTATAAACTTGACTATAATATAGAAACCGAGACCGAGACCTATTTTCATTTATGTATAACAATAAAGAATAATACTATGCTTTCAAGATTTGGAGAAGTTGAGGTGAACATTACTGAAGAAGTAAAGAGTGTTTGTTACTTACTGACAGAGAATGGAAAGGATTTAGAGCGTTTCTCGGATTTGACCCTTGAAGAGTATCAAAATACGCTGGATAAGCACCTTGACAGCTTTCAGAAAATCTATAGCAAGGACGAACTCTCACTTGAAGATGCTAAAGTGATGTTTGACATCCTAAATGAATTATATACTTTGCATGAAGAAAATGCCTATATACTTTATCAAAGCAATTATCTTTTCAGCACTAACGAAAAGGTAAAGAAATACAGTTTGAAAGAGAAAGTTGATTGGTAGGATTTTAGACGGTCAGGGTTAAGCCCTAATGACCGATTTGAGTTTAAAAAAAGAAGGTGCGCTTTACAACACACCTTCTTTGTCATATTTTGGCAATACGATTTGCGTTTATTTCACATTGGCTTTGAGGAATTCAGTACATTCTTCAAAGGTTTTAAATGTGTGGTTTTCGGGAACGAGTTCAGGAATACAGTCCATAGAGGTGAGCATATACATTGGCTGTGGTTGAATGATGGTCATCAGCACCATCACGCCACGCTCGTTCAATTCCTTGATGGCAGTTTCCATTGCGTACAAGCCCGATTGGTCCATGAAACTGACACGGCGCATACGGATAATCACGATTTCAGCATCGGCAGGCACATCGTTCATCACTTCTTGGAATCGGGTGATTGAACCGAAGAAGATAGGGCCATTCAGACGCTGAATGTAGATTTTGTGTTTTGCGTTGGCTGGCATGTCGCTTTCGTCGCTCCAAGGGCTTTCCTTGTCGAAGTTTTGCATTTCCTGTGAACTGTATGAACCTTCCACAAGGTCGCTGGCGCGCTTCATAAATAGCACGCAAGCAATCACCATTCCCAAGCCTACGGCGGTGAGCAGGTCAACAAACACGGTGGTGAAGAACACCACGATAAGCACAAACGCGTCGGCGCGTGGAATCTTCAGCAAGTCGCGGAAACCTTGGAAGTCGATAATTCCCCAACCCACAGTAATCAAGATACCAGCCAGCACAGCGAGTGGCACATGCTTCACGAGGAAGCCCAAACCAAGCAGAATGGCAAGCAGCAGCATTGAGTGGAACACGCCACTGAGCTGTGTGCGGCCACCTGACTTCACATTCACTACTGTTCGCATAGTGGCACCAGCTCCCGCCACGCCGCAGAACAAACCGGCGATGGCGTTGCCGATACCTTGACCAATCAACTCTTGGTTGCTGTTGTGCTTTGTTTTGGTGATATTGTCAGCCACCACCGAGGTGAGCAACGTGTCGATTGAACCAAGACCTGCGAGAGTAAGACCGGGAATCACTGCTTGCTTGAGTATTTGCGCCCAGTTCACACCGCTTAGGTCCACGCTGCCGTTGGCAAAGAATGGCATTGGAATGCCCGATGGAATTTCGCCAATCTTGAGTGAGTCGTCAAGATTGCAGAACAGCGAAATGATGGTGATGATAATCAGTGCAACGAGTGTGGCCGGAATCTTTTTAGTGATGCGTGGGAATGCCATGATAATGAAAGCACTGAAAATATACGTGTTTTTGGGGGATTTTTGAGGGCAAGGGCGTTTT
>OJOI01000613.1_pt1 | contig 22964 bp, 20 predicted proteins | sample 1598061 | NCBI WGS metagenome assembly OJOI01 (sample SAMN01915224, study PRJEB22387) | human gut metagenome | isolation source: stool | host: Homo sapiens | place: USA
AGTTATTATTAGGAAAAAATTAGGTGTTTTTTTGAGTTCTCTCAATAAAGTGTCTAACAAAGCTGAACATAATTTTTCTGACATAGCCTTTGTCTTGCTTGTACAAATCAAGTGTTCCCGAGACAAATAATTTATTTACTTCAACCGGAACATTGAGGCAACCATCAAAAAATTATTACGATGGAAACAACAATTAAAAAGGCTACCGCCACAAAAGCCTTAAAAATTTGCGGCATGGTTCTGAATGTGATTTTAGAAGGCCTAGCTTGCCTGATGTATTGCCTTTTGGTAGGGGTAACCACTATCATAATGGCAATCCCCTTTAACCCGATTATATATTGGATATGGGGATTAGTTGCTCCGAAATCTGCAGCATCTGCGCTGTATGATAAAAAAGACAGTGATAAAATCACTGATTCCGGAACAGCCATATGGCGCTGCTTGAACGAGGTCACTCAAAAACTGTTGCCGTGGCGTTATAAAAAAGCATATCTGGAAGTGACAATGCTGGAAAATGCCAATCTCAGCGACACACTTCGTTACTTTGAGTGCTGCGATAAGGCTAAGGTTATTAACGATAAGTGGCTGTCAGAAGAGGCCCGCAACCATGTATGGAATTACTTGGGCGACTCATTACGGACGCTTATACTGCCGCAAATGGGAAAGCTTTCTTTAGAGCAATTCCGTTTAATGGTTAGTCTGAACGAGTGGGGAAACGTCTGCGCATATGCAAACAGCAGGACTTTGTCTGACGATATGCTTATGTGCCTTTGGAATGAAGCTGTAAAGACAGAAAATAAGAACGAAAAAGAAAAAGATAAAAAAAATCCTGCATTGAACATTCTTTGTTCAATCGCCAAAATCAAATCTTTGTCTCCCGGTCTTATTGCTAAAATCTCTGCTTCTGATTCCCAAAACGAAATTCATTTAAACATCGCAGATGCTCTGAATGAATATTCCCAGAAGAAGGCTATAGAAACATACCTGAACGACAGTGGATTATGGGAAAAATTTTTACAAGACCTGAAAAACAAAAAGCAGGAACTTGTTACCACCGCCCAAATGCTCATGAGCATACGTCAGTACGAAAAGTACATATCTGTAGGCTTCAAACTGTCAATGCCGGCCGTTGAGTCTTTCCTTTCAAGAGACAACTATGAAATGGCAAGGCTCGTCATTAAAAATGACGTCATTGGCAGAGAAATTTCTCCTAAAGCAGAAATGCTGATAAAGGGAAACACCCAGCTGTCAAAGATACTTTTGGAACTTTCATAACCAACACCAACGAAAAACACCTCCCTAAAAGAGGTGTTTTTTTTCATCTGTACACACAAACCGCCCGCCATACCGACTTTAAAAACAAAAAAAAAGCCGCTTCTCGTTTTTATGTCCGGAAACATCTTACAATCCACAAACTTATTCTTGCGTCAGGTTTTCAATCAAAAACTAAAAATATTGAAGTTTCCCCCAAACTCTGTTAAAAATTAAGCAAATATCTATTTTTATTTCTATAATTAAAAGAGGGACAGGACATATCCAAGGAATATCCCCTCGTTAAATAAACCTGAAACAATATGAACAGAAATTATTTACTAAAAGTTATTGAAAAGAATTTTTTCGTTCTTGATAAAGATGAGCTGTCACGCGAAATTGCGGATAATCCGTTTTTCGATCAAAGTTTGAAAAACCTTGTCGTGGAACAAAGTATCAGTTTAAACGATAAGGAAATGTTTGCCACACATCACAGTCAGTTCTACGAAACAATAAAGGAACTGCTTCGAAAGTTTAGCCATAATAATTATGATTATGAACAGGAAAAACTGGCTGATGCTTCATTGCTTGTTGTTTCCGTTTACTACCATTATTCGGCAATTTGTTCTTCTACAGCAATGTATGGATTTCTCAGAAACGTGATAAAAGAAAAAATTCTTTTGGCATAATCTCTGAAAATAACCACCAGCCTAAAGCTGATGGTTATTTTTTATACTAAGAAAACTATCAACGAGACCGATGGATTCTTTTTATTGTGTTCGGAGTTTTTCGGCAAGCTTCCATACATTACCGTCTGCAAACAACAAATTTTCAACCTTATTTTTATCGTCAACGGCATAACCGCGAATATGAATACTGCCGTTTTCTCCGCCGTTTATTTTAATCAGAAGGTCTTTGCCTTTCAAAGAGAGGTCTATATTTTCGGGCTTTATGTCAGCACCCAAAGCGATTGTATCATTTCCGCCTTCCTCAATAATCACATTATCGCCCTCATTTAACTCAAAAATGTATACATCATCCCCCTCCCTACCAAGAAAAGCATCATTACCGTCTCGACCAATGAAAATATCATTACCTCCGGTACCATACAAATTTTCACCATTAGCGGTACCCTCAATGACAAAACTGTCCAGATCTCTCATATTAATTCCTTCGGCAATTTCTCCTAATCCTTTTAACGAAGAATACAGTTCCGAGTTTTTGACGATTTTAAGAACCTTATAAAGCTCAAACAGCATAAGTTTGGTCTGCAATTGTCCATTTTGCGCATAAAATGTCTGAATAAAATCTACGACAGCCTCAGTATTAACTTTTCGCTCATTTAAGACCATTTTATTGATTATCCCTTGCAATATTCCGTCCTCAGAACTATATGCCGCCATAATAACCGGATTCAGAATACCCCAGAAAGACAATCGAATGCCGACAAGGTCTGCATATTTGTTAAATGAATCCAACAGATAAAACACAGAAGCGTGATGCGGAGCCAATGTTTCTTCTTTGCCGGTATGTGTTCCTCTGAATGGCCGCCCAACAATCTTTTCAACAAACAACTGTTTGCGGGCATCACCGATATAGTTTTTGCCGTTTTCGGAAAGACGGCTACGCGGATCCGCATTCTGACAATCAGCCCAAAGATAAATAATATCCCGAAGCAACTGCCGACGGGTAAAATAGTTCGGTTCCGCCAGATATTCCCGCACTTTATTTTTTAGTTGTCCGGATACATCTCGCTGCATGGCCTCATGCAACGAATATAGGGTTCCATAACCATGAATATCAGGCAAACGTTTTATTTCTTCATCGATAACCGGTATCGGAGAATAATAACCGCGCACACCGGGATCTGTATAGAGCCAAACTTCCCGAAGTCTTGATTTTTTACCGCTGGCCAACTCAACTTCAATGTAATCACCAAGAACATTGCCTTCTTTGGTGACTTCCCGAGCGGCAATCACATCTAATTTCAATGGCAATTTTATCTTTTCCTTTAAAGGTCGCAATGCCAAAATATGTTCGGTTATATCTGTAGAGATGACGGGCGGCAACAACCACAGTTTTTGCAAAATATCATCATGTGCTTCAATTGTGTCTTTACCCCCGACCAAATTCCTCAGTTGAGAGAAAACGGAAACATCTTCCTGCAGACAAGAAACGAAGCAACTCCCCAGAATATTTTGAGGCTCAAAATCTTTTACGTTACCACTATGTACCAATATCTGGTCATCGTTGCCCAAATATGGTACCCGTTCCCAAAAACCGTCTTCGTTGAAATCAAAATAACGAGAAGTCTGTTCCATAGCGGAGTCGATGACGCGCGAAGTCAAAATTCCGTCAGCCATAGAGTCCAAAACCAAAACGCGGATAAATTCTTTTTCATTAATCTCACGGCCTTCAAAGACTATGACCTTACGTGACTGCAGGGAAGAAAAATTATACGGAGGCACCGGAGTGACAATCCGATAGTCCGGTTTTGGGAGTTTTTTCACATAATCATAACAGATATAGCATCCTACAATCAAAAATGAAACGAACACCCCGACAAAAACATCCTTATAAAACTGTTTCATTTTCATCTCCTTATTGCAGGAACCGATATCAACAGTATTAAGGCCAGTATAAAGACGATTGTTTAATTTTTTGTAAGTAAAAAAAACTCCGCAGCTTTGCCAAATTTCGGAAGATAGTTCAAACCGGTGGATTTTTCGTTCCAAACAATAATCCCCCAAGGCAATAAGATTTATTATCTTATTAAATGCTTGTAAAAAACTTAAAAATGATGGTTCATATGGCTGCTCTAAATAAGGTGTTTTTTTCATCTGTACACACAAACCGCCACCGTGCCGACTTTAAAAACAAAAAAAGCCGCCATTTCTGACGACTTGTTAGCATTGGTCGGAATGACTGGACTCGAACCAGCGACCTCTTCGTCCCGAACGAAGCGTTCTACCAGGCTGAACTACATTCCGTCAACTTGCATATACATATCACAAAATTTTTTTAACACAAGCTTTTTTTATCAAAATTTTCACAAACATTAAAACTGGACAAATTATGGACATTATGCTATGTTAACGCCATTATTACCATTAATAAGAAACGCAATGCTTTTAACTGATTTAATCCCGGACATTTCCCTGCTTATTCCGCAGTCTTACGAAGAGATAAAAACGCCTGAGACAGAAAAACTGCTGGCGTCCTTTTTGACACAAGCGGAAACTTCGGCAGCACCCAAACTCATCCATATGTCCGGAATTCCCGGCGCCGGCAAATCGACGTTTTATCGCCGTCACCGCTGGAACAAACACGTTTTTATCGGTTTTGACACCATTATGGAACAACTCCCCGCCTATCAGCAGGAATTGCAAAACGCCGGTTCCGTTGCGGCTTTCCAAAAATGGGAAATCCCGGCACGCATCATCGGTTATGAATTGCTGCGCCGTGCCGTGAGTCTGCGCAAAGATATCTTTTTTGATCACGGCGGCGTGACCCCCGCACACGTCAATCTGATGAAAAACCTTAAAAACTATGGCTATGCCACCGAAATGTACTACATCAGCTGTACGCCGGAAGTAGCCTTCAACCGCGCTTTGCTGCGGGAACAAACCACTCTGCGCCATACTCCCCGCGAAATAATTGAAAAACGCAGTCAAATTATCGGGGAACTTCTTGTCCAATACAAAAATATAGTAGACCGGTTCTACGCCTATGACAACCGCAACAACAAATACCGGCTTGTAGAATCAATTGACAATCTTAACAAGAAAGAGGCTGCTTAATCAGCAGCCTCCGATTCTTTGATATGCAAAGCCGATTTTCATAACTTCCGCCGGATTCAGCATATTTCGCAAATCAACAATGTTTGCTTTTTTCATCAAAGATTTGACCTTATTCAAATCCAAATGTCTGAAGTCTTCCCATTCGGTCAGAATAACCAAAACTTCGGCATCCTTCAAAGCCTCATACACATCATCGGCATAAACCAGCTTGTCCCCGGCCAGTTTGCGAGCATTCTCCATCGCCTTCGGATCATAAACGCAAATATTGTCTGCTCCGCTGTTCAGCAAAGCACCGACAATTTGCATTGCAGGAGATTCCCGGCAATCGTCGGTCCCCCCCTTAAAAGCCAAACCTAAAACGGCGATTCGCGCATGCAGGTTGTTGTCTATCGCATTCAAAACCCGGGCAGCCATCGATTCCTTACGTTTGTCGTTGCCGGCAATGGCCGCTTCAATCAAAGACAAATTAACCCCGTTGGTTCGTCCCATATATGCCATGGCATTGGTGTCTTTCGGAAAGCAGCTGCCGCCGTAACCGGGACCGGGATTCAAAAACTTGTTTCCGATTCTGCTGTCCAATCCCATGCCCTGCGCCACTTCATAAACGTCAGCACCGGCTTTTTCGCAGAAATCCGCCATTTCGTTGATATAATGGATCTTTATTGCCAGAAAAGCGTTGGAAGCATATTTAATCGTCTCCGACGAACGCCTCTTTACAAACAGCATTTTGGTTTTGCCTTCAAACGGTTTGTATAGTTCTTTCAAAACGTTTTTTGCCCGTTCGCTGTTTGCCCCGACAACCACACGGTCAGGACTGAAGAAATCATGCACGGCAAACCCTTCGCGCAAAAACTCCGGCAGCGAAACGACATCAAAATCCGCAGTCGGATTTTTCTTGCGAATTAAACCTTCCACATCGTCTCCGGTACCGACCGGAACCGTAGACTTTGTGGCAATTACGGTATATCCCTGCAAATGCTCGGCCAACTCGGTCGCCGCAGCATGAATATATTTCATATCGGCTTCCTTGGTCACCGGATGCGGCGGCGTACCGACGGCAATAATGACCAAATCGGCGTTCTCCACGCCCTCTTTCATGGAAGTGGTAAAACGAATGTTTCCTGAAGCAACGTTTTTCTTAAACAAATCTTCCAGACCGTCTTCATAAATCGTCAGTTTTCCTGATTGCAAAGCCTCGATTTTACTCGGCTCCCGATCGATACAAATAACCTCGTTGCCCAGTTCGGCCAAACCGACGCCTGTCGGCAGTCCCACATAACCGGTTCCTATAATTCCTATTTTCATCACGTCCTCGTCCCTACTTTTGTTTAACTCTTAAAACGCCGGGTACCTCTAAAAATTCTGCGGCCATATTGTCCAAACGTTTCAAATTCGGCTGCAGCGGAAACAGGCACACCGCCATATATTCGGCAAAAGCGCGGCTCAAATACGGCGTTTTTGAAATTTTGCGAACATATTTCCAATAAGCGGAAACCGCCCGGCGATACAATTTCGCCTTAACGTCTTTCGGCAGCTGCGGATTATCTTTAATCAGATAATAATGAGCCAAATACCGGTCATGGTCCAGCTGAACCTTCTGACTGGAGAGATTGCCGTTTTCCTTGGGTACCAAAACTACGTTCTCATCCATTTTTATAATACCGCGTGCATAAACCGCACAACGCAGAGGTATCGTCTCATCCTGGATAAACACGCGCTCGTCTGCCCCTTCGGCCTTTTTCAAAACCGCGGCTTTAATCAACTGCCCCATCCGGGTAAACCGGGCCTTGAATAAAGCCCTTAAAGCGTCGTCATAATATTTGTAGTCAAAATTCTCGTTCAAATGAGCGTCGGTCAGTTCTTCCGGCTCTTTTCCCGTCTTGATGAACTTGCCGTAAACCATATCGGCATTGTGCTTTTCAGCCAGGGCAATCATTTTTTCGGTAGAATCCAAAGGAAAAATGTCGTCGCTGTCCAACATCCGGATGTATTTTCCTTCCGCCGCAGCGATTCCCTGGTTGATTCTGACGCTGATGCCTCTGTTTTCGGTATTTTTAAAGATTTTGACGTTAGGGATTCCTTTAGTCATCTCCTCAATTATCTCAACCGACCGGTCTTTGGAAACGTCATCACAAAAAATAAACTCGGGATTTTTCAGTCCGGTTTGGTTCAACAGGGCTTTCAGGACCGAAGGCAGGTACCTTTCCTTGTTGTAAACGGTCATTACAAAAGACACGTCAATATCGCTCATACCATTTTCCTTACTCAATTATGGTGAAACAATCTGAAATTAGCTTTATCACTTTTAATCGGAAAATCCAGCAAATAAGTCATTTGTTCCCCATTCTTCCACAATACGTAAAACAGACTGAGCTGATCGCGGCGCGAATAGTTCTCAACCATATACCACCAGTCTTCCATAACCTTAATGCAGCGCGGGTCCTTGTGTTTACGGTAAATCACGTTGTTTTCGGTCAGTCCCATTTGCCGCGGATAACCTTCCTCTTCCAGAAAAATCCTGTGTTTTTCCAAAACCTCGGCATTGTCCTTGTGAGAACGGATACATTCCTCCAGCTCGTCATAAAGACAGCGGCACCGCCGATGCGGCGGAATTGCCAAAAACACGTCCCTGCCATGCATCGCGTCTGCGGCCGCAAAAAGACAATTGCCCCTGAGTTGGATATTGGCGTCAATAAACAGGCTTTCCTCATAATCGGAAAACAACTCATGCGGATGCATTTTGTGATAACGGTTGTTTCGCGTATTGTCGAGCCGGTCGTAACGCAAGGGTTCAATATGCCACGGACCGACGATTCGCCGTTTCAAATAAGTCTCGTCGTCGGTGAAACACACATATTTGTATTCCGGATTCAAATACATATTCAAAACCAGACAGTCGTACCCTCCGGTAATACAGGTGTAAATAACCTTCCGGGGAGGATTTTTCCGTTGAAGCTGATGAAACTTTCTAAACTTATACCATAACAGAATTGAATACAGCAGATCTTTCGATTTCCCGATTAACAGCCGTCTTTTCATCGTCCATAACTTTCTTTTGAGTTAAATACCAGGCAACGAACTTTCGGATTCCTTCCTCAAAGTTCGTATGCGGTTTATAGCCCAGCAGCCTGCCTGCTTTGCTGATATCGGCCACGGTCTTGTTCACATCGCCCTGCTGCATCGGCAGACGCTCGATAATCGCCCGTTTTCCCAGATTTTTCTCTATCGCTTCAACCATCCTCATCAGATTGACCGGTTCTCCGCCGCCGATGTTGATAATCTCATAGGGAGTATGCTCATATGCGATTGCGGCGCAAACTCCGCTGACAATATCGTCAATGTAAGTGTAATCTCTCTTTGTCGTCCCGTCGCCAAAAAAAGGAATGGGTTTTCCCTCGTCAATCAAACGCGTAAATTTATGAATTGCCAAATCAGGACGTTGCCTCGGACCGTAAACCGTAAAAAAACGCAAACATACGGCGGCAATGCCAAACAGCTTGCTGTAGGTATAGATAAACTGTTCCATCGCCGATTTGCTTGCCGCATACGGAGAAATCGGTTCAGTCACCTTCAAATCTTCCGAAAATATCGCGGCCGGACAATTGCCGTAAACCGAACTTGAAGAGGCAAAAACCAATTTGCCGACGCCATGGCGTCGCATCGTTTCCAGAATATTCATACTGCCGGTAACATTGGTCTGGCAATAGTCCAAAGGACGCTCTATCGAGGGACGTACGCCTGCACGTGCAGCCAGATGAACCACCTTATTGATGCGGTTGTCCGCAAAAACCTTATCCAATGCGGCAATATCCGCCAAATCGGCCTCATAAAGCTTAAATTTGCCATTTCGGCAGCAATTTTGCAGATTCGCTTCTTTTATGCTCCTGGCATAAAAATCGTCAAAATTATCAACGCCGATTACCTCCTCATTCCGCCGTAACAACTCGTCACAAAGGGAAGAACCGATAAAACCCGCGGCGCCGGTTACCAATATAGCCAAAATTTATCTCCCGGTTAATCTATTATAAAATCAGCTATATTACATATTTTTCAATATTTCAATTCTCTCTTTACAAAACCGCCGCAAAAAGGCTAATATGCGGGAATAACTTGGTAGGAAAACAAACAAAATGAAAAATTATCTGGCTTATGCTTCTGAAATTTATCCGCTGAAAATCAAAGACGTTTTAAACCTTGCGGATTCGCAAAACAACGATTCTTCCGCTCTCCCAGCTGAAAAGGTTGTTATCCTGCTCGGAAACGCCGACGCAAACCAACCGGACACGCTGCTTTGCGGACGAGAACGGCTAAACCGGCTCCAGACCGAGGGGCAAACTTATGCAGACGTCTGCCTTGCCTACCATACGCTCCCGCCGTTGGCCGGCTTCTTTGCCAATATGATAAAGCCGATAAAACGCCGCTACTACGCCACCAGCGCCAATACTTACCACACCCCTCTTTCCACCATCACCCGCAACCGTCTCAACCGCGGCATCCGCAACGCGCAAAACGCTTATCAATGGAGCAACAAAAAATGGGCCATTCCCGAAGAAGAACGCGTTAAACGTTATCAGGAGCTCTACAACTCGCTCAAGCAAAACGGTTATGACGACGCCTCTCCGATGCTGGTTTTGCTAAACCGCGCCTGGGGTGTCAAAGATCAATTGCTGCAGGGACACCACCGGCTCAGCATCTGTCAGGAACTCGGAATTGAAGAAATTGCCGTCAACTTCTGGACCGCCCCAAAATCTCCCCGTTTCATTGCCGCATTGTATAAAATCTATGCCAAATGCAAAAACGCCGATTTAAAATCGTAACCAGGATTTTAGACGCAGTTTCAGGATAAAATAAGGTTTTATGTTCAAGCCCCTGCACAAAGCTGACGATGCCAGACGTTTTTGATAGGTCGGCGATGCATGCCGCAATACCCGCTTAAAGTTTTGCACCAGATATCCTCTGATGTCGGAAAAACGCAATTCCGCTCCCGGACGGCTCTGACACAAACTTTCGCACAAAACTGCCAGCTGATTTAATTCCTCTGTCGACAATTCTTTCCGCTCCAAATAACGAACGACAATCTCCGGCTTTATGTCTCCGCAACCCGCAAGCTCCAGCCATTTCTCCGCCCTCAGCTCGGCGGCGCTGCGGATTTGGGCTTCCCGCTGCCGGTTTGAAAAATTCTCCGAATGCCAGCGATATTCCACCAAAACATCCTGAATGTTTGCAAACTTGACCTTTCCTGCCAAAGACAGCCACACTCCGAAATCTTCGGCCGCGCATCCCGGCTTGAAAAATATCAGTCCCTCGTCAACCAGCCGGCGCCTGAACATAACCGTAGAATTGCCTATAACATTGTCCAAAAACAACAAATGACCGGCTATCTCCCTGTCTTTTTCGGGAACACGGACTTCTTTTGCCGACGGTATTTTTCTAAACCAACTCCCGACGACATCAACATCGGAATTTGCCGACAAGAACTCCAACTGCCGCTGCAGCCGCCGCGGTTCTGCAATATCGTCGGAATCCAACAGGGCGATAAAATCTCCTTTGGCATAAGAAAGCGCCGCGTTGCGTGCAGCCGCGGCTCCCCGGTTACGTTCGTGTCGTATGATTTTTATCCGCGGATTATTTAAACTTTCAAGAACTCCGGCCGTATCATTGTCGGAACAGTCGTCTGCAATAATCAGCTCCCAATTGTCATACGTCTGGGCAAACAAACTCTCTGCGGCCGCCCGTAAATAGGCTTCCGGGGTGTTATAAACCGGCATAATTACCGATACCAAAGGCCGCTTTTGCCGAACAACCCGTTTCAGCAAATCCTCCCAACGATTCCAAATTTTTTCCGGAGCGTAATTTTTAATTGTCTTCCGGGCTTCTTCCCCCAGACGCTTTCTCAAACAAGCGTCTGACATCAGCAAACGCAGCCCGGATGCAAATTCGTCAACGGAACTTCCCGTCAACAGCCCGTTTTTCTCATTTTTAATCAACAAGTTAACGCCGCTCGCAGAGCGAAGTCCCACACAAGGCAGACCGGCCGCCATCGCTTCGGCCAGCGCCAGCGGAAAACCTTCAAAACGCGAAGGAAAAGCGCATATGTCCGCCTGCAAAAGCCTGCTTTCCAAATCATCGCATACGCCGCAGATGCACACCCGTTCCTCAAGATGATTCTTTCTAATCAAAGCCTCTGTTTTGTTTTTCTCTTTGCACTTTGATTGACCCCACAACTCCACACGCCACAGGGGAAACTCTTGCGCCAGTTTTGCAAAAGCCTGCACCAGCAGTTCCTGTTGTTTGCCCTTTTCAAACCGCGCCGCATAAACAATTTTGTAATCTTTCTTGTCAGAAGCAGAAGTCGCCGACAGTTTCGACAGCTCAACCGCATTGCCGATAACCGCCGTTCTTTCTGCACCGAACCGGCGAACAGTCTTCTCATACTCGGAAAACAAAACCTGCACAACGTCCGCCTCCGCTGCTGTTTTTCGGTACAAACGTTCTTTGATAAAGCCCCGGCGTCTGAAAAAGACCGACGGTTCGCTGTGAATCATAACCACGCTCGGAACCGGCAAGCGATGCCCGTAAGAAAAGTCCGTCAAATCTGAAATTCCCGCCGTCACAAGAATGTCCGGCTTTTCCTCCCGCAGCCTTTCATTCATAAAAACGGCCCTTTTGTATGCACGGGTAAGTTTTGCCACAGCCGGAATAATCCCGCCCACCATAAACAAAAGTTTATCAAGCGCCCTCAGCACAAGATTAAGAGAAGAATCACGGCTGACCGGAAAATTACAAATCCGCACTTTGTCGCTCAAGGGATAAAAAGGAACCCCCACCGCATAATCCCTGGTCATCAACGCCACTTCATGCCCGCGGGAAGTCATTTCATTGGCAAAACGACACAAAACCTTTTCGGAACCACCCGCTGTTCCGATTAAATTATTGCGTTTGTAAAGTACGATTTTCATTTTAGTCCATAGGATGTAATTAATTATATATTTGTTCCGTTTTCATAACATTTAAAATGATTCCCGTCAATACCAACGACTGACTTTAATGAGAATGAAAATTTCTTCTTGCCAAACTTAAGGTTTTATCATACTCTTTGTCAAGGTGTAATAACAATTATACCGTGTACCTTGAAGGTACGGAGCCGTGACAAGCTTTATTTCGGCGGTGCAAGACTGCGCCGTTGTTTCGGTGTCGGATTTCTGCACCGTCTTTTCATATGTCCGAAAGCCGTATGGCCGCCGGAATCATATCTGCCTGAAAACACCGTTTTCGGGTTATGAGCGTATATGTATGGCTGTCATTGTTCCGCATCTTCCTGTTTTTTGACGACGGAGAAAACGATGCTGCAACTTGACCATATCCGATTACAACGGCCGTATCGCCTTTTCTGCCGCCAAATTATCCAAGCTCCCTATCGGGAAGCCGGCGGCCATGTCCAGAAATACCGTTGTATTTTAAAAACCGCCGGAATTGCCGGGCAAAGGCAATCGTTCAACTTCCCGATTTTTGCTTGCCGTTGACTGAACATCAGGGACGTGGACGACAATGGCAACCAAAATAAAACTTCTCTATGACATCAGCCTGCAAATTTCCGCTTCGCAGAAAGCCGGTCTTTACCGCGTTGCCGATGAACTCTTTTGCAGACTTGCGGCCCATCCCGAAATTGAAATTTATCCCTGCATCGGGACAACCAAAGGCTGTGCCCGAGACTATCTTTCCGACTGCGGCCTCCTGCATCTGCTGGAGCGGACGGTCACTTTGCCGCACATGCGCTTCGCCGTAAAACGCGAGCTTTTTGGCGTCCGCTGCAAAGAAAATCTTTTCCGTATATTATATCAGCACAAGTATACCGAGATTTTATCCGCCTTTGACATCTATTTCAGTCCGTTTTTGCCAGTTTCGCCTTTCGTTTACTCCTCCGGCATAAAATCCGCCCTCTTTATACACGACGTCATTCCCTTGGCATGCCCGCATTTCAGCACCCCGGAATTTTGCCGCAGATATGCTTCTTGGATGTCGGACGTCGCCGCTGATCTCATCTTCTTCAATTCCGAATACTCCAAATGTGATTTCTTCAAATACGCCACGCTGCCTCAGTCAGCCGTCACTTTCAAAACCGGCCTTGCCGCCGGAGAAAGCTTCCGCCCGCTGACAAACTCCCGTTTGATAAAAAGTGTAAAGCGCAAATACAACATTTCCGCAGAAACTTACTTTCTGGGCTTATCAGCAGACTCTCCGCGCAAAAACTTCCTGCATCTCATAAAGTCTTTTTGCTGTTTCGCCCGGCAAAACCCGGAAAACAAATCGGCTTTGGTTATTGCCGGTTCCAATACCGAAAAAATCAAATCCCGTCTCCGTGAAATTGAAAATTACAAAAACTTCGCTTCCCGCATAATTTTTACCGGATACGTCGACAACGCCGACCTTGCACCGCTTTACAACGGAGCTCTCGCTTTCGTCTATCCCAGCCTTTACGAAGGGTTTGGCCTGCCTGTTCTGGAAGCGATGCAGTGCGGTACCCCGGTCATCTGTGCAGACAACTCCTCTCTGCCGGAAGTCGGCGGAAAGGCTCCCTTATATATTAGTGCCGACGATGAACAGGAAACCGCCGCGGCACTGAAAACAATTTCCGATAACGAAAGCCTGAGGCAAACACTGTCGGAACTTGGCAAAAAACAAGCAGAAAATTTCAACTGGCGGCAAACAATCGAAACCATCGTCAAAGGATTTAAAAATGTCTGCTCAATGTAACTTGATTTTTGATGTGGACGTACTGGCCGATTCAGTGGATGAGCTGTCCGCACGCTCCGGCATTTATTTCACTGCACGCTGCATTCTTGAACAGCTGGCCTCCCGTCCGGGAATAAACGTTTGTTTATATTGCAGCCCCGAACGCTTGTATAACCTTTCCTTTCTGCGGCGCAGCGACCGGATGTTAGCCCGGCTGCCCCTGCTCAAAATTTATGCTCCGTCAGATTTTGCGGTTGCCGCACTCAAACAATATATGAAAAAGCTCAAACACCGTCCGCACCGAAAAATCCTGCGTCGCTTTCTGAAAATTCCGGCATTCCTGATTTCGGGACTCAACCTCGCAATACGACCGTTGCTTTCCTTCTTCCGCAGCAAAGAACTCCGAAAATGGCACGCCTACTTCTCACCGATGCATCCGGCTCCGAAAATCATTTGCAAGGCCGCTCACATCCGCCGCTATCTTTTTCTGCACGATACGATTCCGCTGCTTTTTCCCGAATTTTATCCTCAAATGAAAAACGGAAACTGCTGGTTTGCCAAACTCCTGTCTGCCATGAACAACACTCAGCACTATTTTGCCAACTCGCTAAACACCAAACGGGATTTTCTTTATGCCCTGCCCGGCTTGCAAGAAGACCGTATCAGCATCGTCCCTTTGGCGGCCTCAAAAAAATTTTTCCCCTGCCGCGACCAAAACAAGCTTTCCGACATCAGGCGAAAATACAACATCCCGGAAAACGCTTCCTATATTTTCAGCCTGTGTACCTTAGAACCCCGCAAAAACCTTATCTTTGCCGTTAAAGCGTTTGCCGAATTTACTGCTTTGCGCCAAACCGAAAATTTATATTTTGTACTCGGCGGAGCCTCGTGGAAAACATTTGTCCCCTTTTTGCAACGGGAAATCAAAAATCTAAAAGACTGCAAACAGTTCATCATTCTGACCGGATATGTTGACGATGATGATTTGGCGGCTCTTTACTCTGACGCATTTTGCTTTGTTTACCCCAGTCTCTACGAGGGGTTCGGGCTTCCGCCGCTGGAAGCGATGCAATGCGGCTGTCCGGTCATCGCCTCCGACACGTCATCGTTGCCTGAAGTGATTGGTAACGCCGGCATTATGATAGATCCCCGCAATGAGAAAAGTCTGGTTAAGGCGTTTACCGATTTATTTGACAATCCGCAGCTGAGACAACGGCTTGTGCAACAATCTCTCCGCCGGGCGCGGCAGTTTTCCTGGAAAACATCTGCCGACATTATCGTCAGGAAGATAATCAATGATTAAACTATTGGAATATTTACGCCGCAGCAAACTCCTCTTTAACCTGAGTCTGAGCCTCACAGGCCTTTGCATTTTCAATCGCCAAAAACGCAACTTGTTCAAAGCCAAACGTAAAAAACGCTTCAAACAGGTAAGAACACTAATACCCCGCGATAAAATCCGCGGATATGTCCTGGTTTGTTACATCCCATACACAGACAATCCGCAAAAGCTCCGACAACACGCGGTCGTCTGGAGCAGTCATGCCATTTGCCGCCTGTTTCTCGACAAGGGATATCTTGTCGACGTCGTATCCAACGGCGACGCTGACTTTATTCCTCGCCGCAGCTACGACATCATTTTTGACAATTACTGGAATCTTGAGCGTTTTGCCAAGCTTCAGCCCAAAGCGACAAAAGCCGTCCTGTTTTCAGAAAGCTACCAACCGTTTGCCAACCAGGCTGAACGGAAAAGAATTGAATGTCTCGGCAGCCGCAGAAAAGGCAACACCTGCCGGCCCCGACGCTCGCGTCCGGACGACTGTATGGACAAGTCCTTTGCCGTTGCCGACTTTGCTGCGCTTATCGGCAACCGTCAAACGTTACAAACTTATCCGAAAGAATGGCGCCGCCAACTGACGTTGGTCACAACCAACACCCTCAATCCGCCTTTGATTAAAACGGCAGAACAAATATGCCGCAGCGGAAACGGCTTTCTGTGGCATTTTGGGCATGGTGCCGTTCACAAAGGCCTCGATTTGGTTTTGGAAGCATTCGCCTCTATGCCTCACTGCCGCCTTCACATCACTGCCGGACTGAACAATGAGCCTGATTTTCTCAAACTATATCACCGCGAACTTTTTGAACTTCCCAACATTACCTGCCACGGTTTTATGGATTGCCAAAGCGCCGAATTCCGCAGCCTGCTGGAACAATGTTTTTGTTTTATCGCTCCGTCTTGTGCCGAAGGCATTTCCCCGGCTTGCGCAATGTTGATGAAAAGCGGCCTTTATCCTGTCTTAAGCAATAACTGCGGAATAGAGCTGCCGCCCGGCTGCGGAACAATCCTGAAAAATTGCACTGTTTCGGAAATAAAACAAACCGTTGAAAAACTGGCACAAACGCCGCACACCAAACTGCTGCCCCAAATACAAGCCTGCCAGCAAACAGCTCTTCGGCTTTACTCGCAAGACCGTTTCAAACAACAGTTAAGTGACTTTATTGATAAAATCATCTCTCAAAACAACCGTTTAACCAAGGAGCAAATATGAAAACACCCTTAAACATTGCCCTCTACGTAGGCTTATGGCCTCACAATATCGGCAACGCCTTTCTCGGGTTGGGCGCCGAAGCGATTATTCGCCAGGCTTTCCCTGATGCAGCCGTCTTTCGCACCGGCTGTGCCGGACACTGGATGTTCAGCCACGGACAGGACCACATCAAAAAGAATTTTTTTGGTTATCCTAAAATCAAAAAAGCCCCTGACTATATACATAACAGCCTAGAGCTCGCCCAAGTGGCCGACGTTGATTTAGTAGTTGTTCCCGGCATGTGCCTAGCCAAAGAATTTATCGCAACCAGCGGTAAAACCCTGCTGCATTTGGCTCAAAGAAAAATTCCCGTTTTGTTTTTAGGTGCCGGTCCGGACCGATATACCGCAGACGAAACCCAAATGAACAACGAGTTCCTTGCAAAACTTCACAAATTTGCTCTCCTTGCCCGCGACCATGAAACCTTTGTTAACTTTCAGCCCTTCTGCCCGCTGATAGAAGAAGGCATAGATTGTGCCTTTTTTCTTCCGGAAATATATACGCCTCCCCACCTGCAGATTACACCTTTTGACGTTGAAAATTTTGACCTCGCCAAAAACCTGCATAACAAACCGGAAATGAATCATCAGGACAAAACCGTCATCCGTACCCATCATAACGCCTGGGGACCGATAGAACGCCTTTTTCTCAAAGAAGAAAACACCTTGATATCGGATATGCCGTACGACTACCTTGCCTTGTACAAAAATGCCGACATCGTTTACACAGACCGTGTCCACGCTTGCCTGGCAGCCCTCGTTTACGGAAACAAAGCCAGATTATATTCAACGTCTCCGCGAGCCAATCTTTTTAAGTCTGTCGGTGCCGATACCGTCTTGCGGCAGGTTTCGAGCTTGGATATGTCTATATTGCAGCCCTTGAAACAACAACAGATAAGTAAAGTTCGAAAACTGGTTGCGGCACTTTTGGATTAAAAATACCCCCGGAAGCATCCGGGGGTATCCTCGAATTTACTTGGGATATTTTAACTTTACCGCCGCACGCTGCTCCATTAAAGCGGACAACTCGCCCTCGTCCCCCTGCGCAGCTTTACAAAAGGCATCCACCATATCTCCCAGAGACGGATACTCGGCCTCCCGCTTCTGGCGGTAAGACAACTCCGGTTCAGGGTACCTAACCTGCCCACCGGAAATTTCATATCCATTGGCAAATTTACCTGTATACTGATAATCGATCTCAACCGCCGTGCGGCTGAAGGGATACTCTCCCCAACCGATTAAACGTCCGTCTTTCACTTCTATAAACATCTCAAGCTTCTCCTCTGCATGGAATAAACACAAACCTTGGGGCCGAACCCAGCCCGGTACACCGATATACGTCGTCTTTGGTTAGCGGCAGCATAATCGAACTGCCCAAATTTCCGTTTTGCGGCATCGCTCCGTAACGGGCATAAAATTTTTGCAAATTGCTTTCCGTGCTGCCGACTTCAAGATACATGCCATAAGGCTCCTTTTCTATCGTCGGATTTCCCCGAGCGTGTAAAAACACATAACCGTTGCAGGGCGCCGTATAAAGTTCTTCGGGAACCTTATCGACCGCCTTGTCATAATCCGGCATCCCCCAGACGATGATATTTTTCTTGCCTTCTGCCGAAATATTTTCAACATCGGTATCCAGCTTTTGCAAAGTAGCTTCTTCGGCTGCCTCCGCCGCCCGTGTCGCCTCTTCGGCTTTCTCCGTTGCAACGGCGGCCTGCGCCGTTGCTATTGCCGACTGTTCTGCCGTTGCGGCCGCATTGGCCGTTGTTGTCGCTACGGCTTCAGTTAAAGCCGCATCCAGATTATTAATGTCAACATCAGAGTTACACAAGCCGCTGGCGTCTTCATTCCACAAAATGGCTTTTCCGCGCGACGGGCTGGGCAGTTTCAAGTTAACGTCTTCGGCATAAGCCGGCAAAATCATCGTCCGATCAATCGCCGCACTGATTTGTTGCAAACAGGCCACAATATAATCAAATTCATAGTTAAGTATTTTTGAACGCAAAACCCCGCCTTCCTGAAAATCGCTGCGGCGGCTGATTTCCAGTTTTCGGGACAAAGTTACCAATACCCCTGACGCCGGCGCTTTTTCAAAAACGACCTTCCCGCCTTCCTTGTCACCGGCACCGACAACTTCATAACCGGAAACCTGAAGCGCGTCATCCAAATAAACTTCCATATCATCCGCGGCAAAAATGACGAAGTTATAGAAAAACTCCGTCACTTCGCCGTTTCCCCGGTATTGTATTCTATTCTCCATTCGCTTTTCCTTTTTCTAAAAAAACAAAAAATCTTTCGTAACATACGAAAGATTCTGATACAGTACCGCCCTTGACAATAGGAATTATATCCTAAACAAAACAAAAGTCAAGCTGAAAATACCATAAAAAAACGAGACCACCAAAGCATTGCTTTGAGAATCTCGTTTCTAACCTGCCTTATCCGCACCAGCCGTATCGACGGGCGATTTGCTTTGCTTCATCACGACTGCACAACTGATATTCCACTGCCTGATTGATGGCAACCTCGTCAAAGAGGTTAAATTTTAAAATATACGGCATCACCCGAGCTTCCAACTGCGGATACCATTTCAGCATCGTTGCAAAAGCCAGCAAAGGCTTGTCCGGTTTGGTCAGCGGCGCACATTCCCAGTCAATCACCATCAGCATATAATCCTCCTCGGTATGCGGATGCCTCTTGTACTCGGCATGATGACTGGAAGTCTCTCGATGAGCCTTCTGAATCTGCCAGTCTTCTTGCCCCCACAAAAAAGCCAGGTAGCGAAATAACTTGTCAACGTCGTGCAAATATCCCCTGAGAGAATTAAAACCTCGACATTGCATCTCCACTCGCAAAAAAGCCTTTTTATGCTGCCAAGTATAGTTTATATAATTGGCGCATTTTACAAATCTATTTTCCATAATAAGTGCTAATTAAATTTTTTCAGGTAAAGCATAGGAATTATATTTCCCCTTGTCAAACATTTATCACCCAAAGCCTGATTGTTTTCTGATAAAATCCTCTGAATCCAATCTCCGAAATAGGTCTTGTGGGTTATAATAAGCAACCGATGCGCCAGATTTATCGACCTTAATTCCACCACATAACTTTTTACTGTCCAGCCACTGTTGCGGATTTGACAATCTGTCCGATTCAATCAGTTGCAGACAGGCGCTGAACTTCCGCTCTTTCAACCACAATGGCAAAATCAACGTTTCCTCGTTAATCAGACAAGATTTGAAAACAAGCGTAGTCAAACCGTTGAAATTAAGAATTTAGCCGCATCACAGGCAGTTATTTCAGCCAAACTTAGCCACAAACTCTCAACCTTGACCTACCATTACTCTTCCCATTCCTTGGTTTTACCGAGCAGTTTATAATCCAGTTTAGCAGAAAGGTGAAAAACTGTACCAATAATATTGTCAGGCAACGTTTGCATTGCCCCACTGACAATCCCAAGATTACGGGATAAATTGCGCGACCAGACAACCATTGTCGAAAATTCGAACAATAAATCGCTGTCTGCCGACCCACGTCCCGGCTGCTACGAGGTAATCTCTCACAAAATTTGGATACCACTTAATGTATCTGTCATATTTTTCCTATAAAAAGCCCAGCACTTAGGCTGGGCTTCAATTACCAATTATCTCTATTTAAGTAAGCTTCTATATTCTCCGCCTCAATGATAAGAGATGGAATTTTATTTCTCATCATTTCAACCGAATATTGAGCTACGCTATTTGGATGCTTTTCTGTAAAAGATAACATGTATTCTTCCATATCTTGAACAGAGAAATCTTCATTTGTAATAACTTCAGCTAGGGCCTTATGAAATCTCTGTTTATCTAGTGGATGAAACATACTCCAGTTACAAGAACTTAGAAAAGCATCAAAAACTGAATAGTCTACCATTATTTTTCCTTATATTGAATTTTCAGTATTCTAAACTGGTATCTCTTAATTGAGTACATTTTGATTATACTTTAATAACTTATGAAAGATCAAAAATTAAAATGAAATCTTAATTGTTTTTCTTTTTCTGATAGATTGTCCCTCAACCACCACTAACTGCGATTTCAAGTTGGATATATAAGCTCCAATTGTATAATATTGGCTTGATTATAAGTTGTAGAGCCAAAGCTACCAACCGAAAACGAAACTTCTTTTTCACCAATCATCAGCTTATGATAGGCTTCTTCAACTTCGAACAGCCTGATTATGAGTTTTTTTATCAATTATAGCCACGGATTATCACCTTTGTTGCTTTTATTTGTATAAAACGGACCGGTTTCTTTTTTGGTTTAGCCTCAGGTGTTGCGGAATAAGCACCTCCAGTGTTCTTGCCAGCCTTTTTTGCTCACCCGCTCTAAACCACTAAATTACCGCACCGGAACGCGCACAAACTGTGTGGTCATATAAAAACTCCTTTGCTTTTTTTATAGACAGTTGCCAGACCGTCTTACATACAATAGCAAAGGAGTTTTTCTGCGCAAAGCTGTAAGCTCTTTGGAACCACGCGCCTAGCGCGTGGTTTTCTCGATACAAAAAAGAGGAAGTATAAACTTCCTCTTTTGTTATATGGTTGCGGGGGCAGGATTTGAACCTACGACCTTCAGGTTATGAGCCTGACGAGCTACCGGGCTGCTCCACCCCGCGATAAATTAGTTCATACCCCATATCGTGAAGACAGCGTATAGATACGCTTTTTTACAAGTCTTGTCAAGACTTTATTTGCAGATTTTTAGAAAAACAATGAAATTATTACAGCGAATGCAAAAACAGCTATTACCAGCCAATGCCACCATTTCATTTTACACCTCCGTTAATGCCTTTAATTAAACATAACTAACGCCGCAACAACCAAAATCAGGACAACTGCGGCAAGAGCCTTATGTCGGTTTTCCCATTCCATATCACACCTCAGATACATCTTTCATAATAATATAATTTCTCAGTTTTCAATTACAAGCAGTCGTCCGTTTTCAACTTTTTCCAAAACCGCCGGAGCCGCAAAGAAACCTCGGCTGTCCTGCTCCAGCTTTCCGACTGAACCTTCATATATCTTTATCCCCTTAAGAACATCGACAGCGTCTTTTCTCTCCTGTGAATTTTCAAACGCTTCGGATATTAACATAACCGCATCATAAATATTACCGATTGCATAAACGCTGCTGTGAGGATTCTCTTTTTTCAACCGGTATTCAAGACTTTCCCCGCCCTTTGCAACATCTGCCAAATACATCCCGTCTATAAGGGAAAAATCCGGCAACATGGAAAACGCCTCAATGTTAGCCAACGGAAAATTCAGATTCTGTTGACGATACTGTTTAATAAAAGGATAAATGCTGCCTCCGTAAATCAACACCAAAACAACATCCGGTTTTCTTTGTTTTACTTCTGCCAACAGCATCCGAAAATCTTTTTCAGCCGGTTGCACGTAATATGTTGTCAGATTAATCTGCGGATAATTGTTTTGTTGTTCAAAAAGTGTTTTCGCCAACGAAAGCGTACCAGCATTATTAGCGGCAATAACAACAACTTTTTTCCATCCCCGATTTTCAAAAAAATCCAACAGTTTTCGTGTTGTTTCTGCCGGAGGTGTCCAATGTACAAAATTATACTTCCCCGTCAAAACGGCTTCGTCCGTTGCTCCAAAGTTGATATGAATAATCTGATGCCGCTCAGCCAGAGGAGCTACAATATTACCGGCCTGCGAGGCAAAGCTGATAATCGCATCTACCTTATCCGTATTTATAAATTTATTGACAACCGCTGCGGTTTTTCTTGCCTCAAAAGCATCGTCTTCAATGATTAACCTATAATGGTACTTTCCGCCCCTTTTATTAACCTCATCTACCGCCAATGACGCTGCTTCGCGGAGAGCATCGCCGGCAAAGGCAAACTCGCCGCTCAACGGCAGCGATATGCCGACAAGAACATCTCCTTCAGCACGCTTCTCATCACCACAGCCGGCAAGAAAAACACATCCCAGTATTGCCCCAAAAAGCGATATAAATCTCATTTTACGCTCCTCTTGTTTCTTGTAGTATAGATGATAAAAAAATGAAAAACACCAAAAAAGAGAGGCCTCGTTCAAAGGCCTCCCCCTTACCAATTTTTATTCAGAGTTTATAATATTACAGGAGTTTGATGTTTCCGGCAGCTATACGGCCGCGGTCATCATAAAGATCAAACCCGACCCTTTGGCCGTCATTCAATTTACGAATACCAATTTTCTCCAATTGGGTAATGTGTACAAATACGTCTTTTGCTTCGCCCTCAGGTTCAATAAATCCATATCCTTTTTTGCAATTAAACCATTTAACAGTACCTTGTTTCATCATCATACTCCCTTAGAGTTTATTTATTATATTTAAAATTTTTTTGTAGCAATAGACTCGCTACACTTAAAAGTTTATACAATTATATAATTAAAATCAATCGATTAAATATCGTATACAGGTAACGAATTTTTCGTACACCGATTTTGTTATTTACCTAAATATAACAACGGAAAATCAAAGGTCACAATAGTGGAGTATCCAATAAACCAAACAGGCGGGAGGATAGCGGGACGGCGGGGGTGATATAAA
>OJOI01000630.1_pt1 | contig 22709 bp, 19 predicted proteins | sample 1598061 | NCBI WGS metagenome assembly OJOI01 (sample SAMN01915224, study PRJEB22387) | human gut metagenome | isolation source: stool | host: Homo sapiens | place: USA
CACCAAATATACTATTCGTTTTCTGCTTCGGCAAGTTTGTTAAGGATCCACAGGTATATTTCCTTTTGATAGAGCTTGCCGACATAAACATTATATGAAAATAGATCATACGCTCTGTTTTTTGCAATATTTTATCTTGCGAATTTATCATTGTAATGAATATGCATATCTTCCCAATCCATGAACAATACATAAAATACTTTCCCGTATTGCGGGCTCTCTACAATTCTTCCATGATCAAGAACAGAAAAATAAGTTCCGTCAGCTTTTCGAAGATGAAAGTGAATATAGTCATTTTCATTACCACTGTCAATCTGTTCCCAGATACTGGATTCGATCTGTTTCTGTTCATGGTTCTGGCAAGAAGCTGTTCTTCCCTTTTTCTCTTTTCCAGTATATCCTGTCCGGCTTCAAAGAAACTGTCCATGTTGGCTCTCCGTACACGTTCTTTTGCAGCTTCAAGCTTTTTTAATTTCTGCTCCTGCTCCAGTCTTTTGGCAAGCAGCAGAGCATTGCGTTTTCTGTCCTTAATCTTTTTTAATACAATAAGGCAGATAACAAAGACGGCGACAAAACCGCAGGTAAGCAGTATTTCAACGGTAAACTGAAAATCCTCGCTGTTATTCTGGGCTTTGGAGGCAGCCTTTGAGATTTTTTCAAAGGTATTGTGATAGCCCATGAATGCGGCGATTACTGCAGCAAGTATCAATATTGCAAGTATCAGGATGACACCCGCTGTATCCTTGTCCAGCCGTTTTCTTTTCTTTTTTTCATTCTGTTCTTTCATAATCAGACACCTTCTCCATAGTATTCTAAACGTTATAAAGTATAGCATTATTCCATGCCTTTTTCAAGAAATATCTTGCATAACTACATGCTCCGTTATATACTGTTTCAGGAATATTAACGGAAGAGAGGTTTTTTTAAGATGGAAATAAATGGTTCTACAATGCTTACCGGTCTGCTTGGAAGTCCGGTGTCGCACAGCATATCCCCGCTGATGCATAATGAGGCATTCCGGCTGATGGGATTAAATTATGCCTATCTCTGCTTTGATGTGGGTGCAGAGGATTTGAAGACTGCAGTGGATGGCCTCAGGGTATTGAATGTCAGGGGCTTTAACTGTACCATGCCGGATAAGAACAGAATGTGTGAGATTGCGGACAGGCTTTCGCCGGCAGCACAGATTATCGGAGCTGTAAACACAATTGTCAACGATGACGGCAGATTGACCGGATATATCACGGACGGAGAAGGCTTTGTACACAACCTCAAAGACCATGGCGTAGATATTAAAGGAAAAAAGATCACGGTCGCAGGCGGTGGCGGAGCTGCGACAGCCATTCAGGTACAATGTGCATTAGATGGAGCCAGAGAGATCACGATTTTCAATATTAAGGATGCATTTTTTGAGCGTACTCTTCAGACCGCAGAAAAGATCCGAAAAGCAGTGCCGGGAATTGTTGTCAATGTATATGACATTGCGGATACGGCAAAGATGACAGAGGAGATCACATCCAGTGACATTTTTGCAAATGCGACGATCGTTGGTATGAAACCGATGGATGACCAGAGTGTGGTAAAAGATTTATCTGCATTTCGCCCGGGATTGGTTGTATGTGATGCGGTTTATAATCCGGCAGAGACAAAACTGTTGCGGGAAGCAAAAGAAGCAGGATGTACCTGCATTGGAGGCAAGGGAATGCTTCTGTGGCAGGGAGTGGCCGCATTCCGGTTATATACAGGTATGGATATGCCGGTAGAAGAAGTGAAGGAGAAATTTTTTCATGAATAAAGAAAAGAAAAATATTTTCCTGATCGGTTTTATGGGAGCTGGTAAAAGCACGATTGCACGTGCGATAAAGCAAAAGCTGGGTTATCCGGTTGTGGAGATGGACGAGCGTATCGTAAAAGAACAGGGAATGCCGATCAGCAAAATTTTTGAAACATACGGAGAACTTTATTTCCGGGAGCTTGAGACAAAACTGATCCAGTCACTAAATCAGCAGGAGCCGACAATCGTATCCTGTGGAGGCGGTGTGGCAATGCGACAGGAAAATGTAGACTGCATGCGGGATGGGGGAAGCGTTGTATTTCTTACGGCAACACCGCAGACCATATACGAACGTGTAAAAAACAGTACGGACCGTCCACTTTTAAACGGTCATATGAATGTTGCATACATTTCTGAACTGATGGAAGTACGCCGGCCAAAGTATGAGGCGGCTGCAGACATTCTCGTAGCTACGGATGGAAAAACAAAAGAAGAAATCGCAGAAGAAATTATTGGGCGACTGGAGGAATAAGCGTGAAATTTAATTGGGATAATATTGTATTTCAGATGCTGGGAAAACTTGTGGACTGCGTGTGGGTCAGCATTTTATGGGTGATCTGCTGCATTCCGGTTTTTACGATCGGGGCATCGACCACCGCGTTGTATTACACGGTACATAAATCCATCCGCGGTGACCGCGGATATACCACAAGAACCTTTTTCGGAGCGTTCAGGGACAACTTTAAGGCTGCAACACTGCCATATCTTATATGGCTGGCCGTTATGATTGTTCTGGGCTGTGATGCCTATATCACCTATCAGGTATTAAAAACCGGCAGTATGAAGGGCGCATTTTTCTATTTCTTTCTGATTATGATTGCTGTTGCGATTATGTGGAGCGCATTTTTATTCCCATATATTGCAAGATTTGAAAATACCGTAAAGCAGACATTGAAAAATGCATTTCTGCTGATGATAAGGCATCTGCCATGGGCATTGCTGCTGCTGGTGATTTTGATTGCATCGGCTCTGTCGATTTATATTATACCGGTACTGCTTGTGGTGATTCCGGCAGTTGCATCGATTGTATTTGATTTTATTTTAGAGCGCCTGTTCCGCCGCTATATGAGTCCGGAGGATTTAGCGCGTGAAGAAGAAAATGATATGTATGCATCATAATACATAAATAAAAACAAAAAGAGAGGGAGAAAAAATGAGTGTAACAATTTCAGAAGCAGTAAAGTATATCGGAGTAGATGACAAGACAATTGACCTGTTCGAGAGCCAGTATGTGGTTCCGCATGGTGTATCTTATAATTCTTATCTGATTTTGGATGAAAAAGTGGCTTTAATGGATACGGTAGACACCAGAGGTGTGGAGCAGTGGGAGAAAAATCTGCTGGCCGCATTAGACGGACGGAAAGTGGATTATCTGATAGTTTCCCATCTGGAGCCGGATCATGCCGGAAGTATCGGACGTCTGGTAGAGCTTTTCCCGGAAGTGACCCTGGTGGGAAATGCCAAGACATTTCACATGCTTCCACAGTTTTTTGACGAGCTTCCGGTGGATGAGAACCATAAAATTACAGTGGCAGAAGGAGAGTCTTTGTCTCTCGGTACCCATACGCTGAATTTTTATATGGCACCGATGGTACACTGGCCGGAAGTGATGGTAACTTATGAGAGCAGTGAAAAGATTTTATTCTCTGCAGACGGATTTGGAAAATTCGGCGCATTGGATTATGAAGATCCGGAAGGATGGGCCTGTGAAGCGAGAAGATATTACTTTAATATTGTAGGAAAATACGGTGCACCGGTACAGGCACTGTTAAAGAAAGCAGCAGGACTGGATATCCAGACGATCTGTCCGCTGCATGGTCCGGTATTAAATGAAAATCTTGGCTATTACATTGGATTATATGATACCTGGAGCAGCTATAAGCCGGAGGATAAGGGTGTTCTTGTAGCATATGCATCGATCCATGGAAATACTGCAAAAGCAGCACGGAAATTTGCTGAGATGCTGCGTGCCAAAGGAGTAGAGAAAGTTTCTGTCATGGATCTTTCCCGTGATGATATGGCAGAAGTTGTGGAAGATGCGTTCCGTTATGACCGTATGGTTCTTGCAGCAGCAAGTTACGATGGCGGTGTATTCCCATGTATGCAGGACTTCCTGCATCATTTACAGTCCAAGGCATTCCAGAACCGTACCGTAGGTATTATTGAGAACGGTACCTGGGGACCGACGGCCGGAAGAACGATGAAGGGAATTCTGGAAACCATGAAAAATATTACCATTGTGGAGCCGATGGTAACGATCCGTTCCGCCATGAAAGAGTCCGACCTACCAGCGATGGAAGCTCTGGCAGATGTGATTGCAAATGCATAAGCACTTCGGAAAACGGACCAAAAAGAAACATCATATTGTGCTGATCTGTTCCGCTGTGGTCATTGCGGCGTTTGTGCTTCGCATGCCGGTGGAGATGAATGTAGCAGATGCCTGTGGAATGCAGCAGAAGGTCAATGTGCTTAGCAGCAGTATGCATAACCGGCAGGCGGAGGATTACCTGAATGATGCAGGAGAGTTTTGCATTTCCCAGACAGTGCTCAGGGAAGGGAAACCGTCCGTTGTTCCGCAAGTCAGGCGAATCGGGCTTCGTTTCCTTCCGGTGAGCCATATGACACAGCAGTGGCTGCTGGTACAGAGAATTCTGACCTCGAAGCCCAAATTTCTTGTTCCACCGGCGCGTCGGCTGATCGTCGGGCGGTATATCCGCGCAAATCCCGTCTGTGTGTGACAGAATGAAACTCAGGGGATACAAAAAAATTTGGATAGAGACAGGAGAACAAGCATTATGAGAAAAACAAAGATTATTTGTACCATCGGACCTGCAAGCGAAAGCGAATCTGTACTGACACAGATGTGTAAAGCCGGCATGAATGTAGCCAGATTAAACTTTTCCCATGGAAGCCATGAGGAACATCAGAAGAAGATTGATACGATCAAAAAAGTGCGTAAGGCGTTAGGTCTTCCAATTGCGATCATGCTGGATACCAAAGGACCGGAGTACCGGATCAAAACCTTCGAAAACGGAAAGATCACGTTAAAAGATGGAGATACATTTACACTGACAACGGATGATATTGTGGGAAATCAGGAGAGAGTTTCCGTAACCTACAAAAACCTGATCAACAATCTGAAGGTGGGAGATCATGTCCTGATCAACAATGGTCTGATTATTCTGGAAGTAGAAAAGCTGAAAGCACCGGATGCCATCTGTAAGGTTCTTGTCGGAGGCGAGGTGTCGGATAAAAAGAGCATGAATTTCCCGAACAAGGTCATGGATCATGCATTTTTGAGCGAGCAGGATAAGAAAGATCTGCTGTTTGGTATCAAAAACGACGTGGATTTCGTTGCGGCATCTTTTGTTTCCGTAAAGAAAGATGTCGAGGATATGCGTAAATTCCTTGACGAGAACGGCGGCGAAGATATTGATATTATTGCAAAGATTGAGAACCGTTCGGGTGTGGAGCACATTGAAGAAATCTGTGAGATTGCCAATGGTGTCATGATTGCCCGTGGAGATCTCGGAGTCGAAATCCCGGGCATGGAAGTGCCTGCGGTTCAGAAGTATCTGATCAGCAAGTGCCGTATGCTCGGAAAACGTGTCATAACCGCGACCGAGATGCTCGAGTCCATGATTCACAATCCGCGTCCGACACGTGCAGAGCTTTCCGATGTGGCAAACGCGGTATACGATGGATCATCCGCGATCATGCTGTCCGGAGAATCGGCTGCCGGTAAATATCCGGTAGATGCTGTGCGGAACATGGCAGAGATTGCTGAGTATACGGAATCCCAGATCAAATATACCAAGCGTTTCCGTACTTCTGATTTTGAGACAAGAAGCATTCAGGATGCCATTTCGCATGCAACCTGTGCGATGGCAGTTGATGTCCAGGCAAAATGTATTGTCGCAAGTACACTCAGCGGAACTACCGCACGTATGGTCAGCCGTTTCCGTTGTCCGGTAGATATCATCGGAATGACGACTTCCGAGAAAGTATGGCGGAAATTGAACTTAAGCTGGGGGGTTACTCCGGTTCTCTGCGAGGAATTCAGTTCGATGGAAGTTATGTTCTACCATGCAATGAAAAAGGCAAAAGAAGTATTTTCATTACAGAGCGGAGATGCTGTTGTTCTGACCGGTGGTCTGATCAATGGCAAAGTAGGAAATACGAATGTGATTAAGGTAGAAACCGTAAAATAAAATAGAACATAAGCGAATGCTGTGTAGTTGGAAAGCGCATGTGACATCTCTGTTGCATGCGCTTTTCGTGTGTTTTTGTGAAAATCTACTACCTTTACGAGGAAAATAGTTTGTGCTATAGTATATTTGTACGGAAATAATCAGACAATATTTACAGTTTACCAGGGAAAGGCAGGCCTATGGTAGAAAAAAACGATCAGAAGAAGTGCAGGGATATATCAATAGAGATTCAGGAGACTCTGGCAAAATGGGGAAAGTATTTTTTTTACTATTATCCCAAAGAACGCAGAATCAGACCATCGGAGTTTGCAGCCCGTCACAAGGGAATCGTGGAGAATGTTGCGGATCTGGAGCATAGTATCCTCATGGACAGAATTATGGAAAAAGAAAAACTGTTAAAACTGTTTCAGGATATTGACCATGGCGCAAAGACGGTAAGTGCAAAGATTCAGTCTTCGGGAAAAGACATGGTATATCAGATCTCTATGGGTAGGATTCAGGGCGGTTCACAGAAACAACCGGAATATGTATTGGGTCTGATCGAACAGATCAGGGCAGACACACGCCAGAATGAGATTATTCAGGCACTGGGAAGCAATTTTAACAGTGTATATTATGTAGATGTGGATCATGATAAGGTATATGCATATAAGGTGAACTCCGCAGTGCGCTCTGTGCTCAATGATACGCTTAAGGCAATTCCGGGATATGAATCTATCATGGCAGAATATGTGGGGAAGGTTGTCCTTACCGAAGACCGTGAGACAATGCTGTATGAGACCTCCATTGAAAATCTCCGTAAGCAGCTGAGCCTGAAAAAAGCATATCAGTATGATTACCGGATTGTGCGGGATGGAAAAGTAAAATACTGCCGTGCAAAATTTGTAAATACATCGGATGGAGGACAGCTGCACCGGATGGTAGCAGGATTTTCCGATATCAGTTCCGAAAAACAGAGGGAACTTGAGCGCATGGCGTATGTGGACAGTGTGACCGGCGGAAATAATTACGAAAGTTTTAAGAAGAAAATCCGGGATTTCCGGCAACCGGGATATCTGGTGTCCATGGACATCCACTCCTTTAAAATTATCAATTCGATCTGTGGAATTATCAAAGGGGATGAAACACTCAAAGGAATCTGGAAGTGTATTCAGGGGATACTGGAAAAAGATGATCTGGCAGGACATATCAATGCAGACCGTTTTGTGATTTACAGTAGTGGAAAGGATCAGGAAAAGACGATCCGGCAGTTACAGCAGCTGGAAACCATACTGGCAGAATTGTCGGAAAGACTGAAGGTTCCGAAGCTGATCCCTTATTTTGGAGTGACGAAGTGGAAACCGGATTCCAAAGTGGAAGAGGTATACAGCGAAGCAAATTTTGCCAAGAATCAGATCAAGGATCGCAAAGATATCAGCTATCAGTTTTACAGCCATGAAGATACGATCCGCATGCTTGAAGATAAAGCCATGGAGGATGAATTTAAACATTCTCTGGAAAATAACTGTTTTGAGGTGTGGTATCAGCCGAAATATGATCCGGAAACAGAGCGGATGGTAGGGGCAGAAGGTCTGATCCGCTGGAGAGATGAAAAGGGAAATGTTATTCCACCCGGCAAATTCATTCCGTTGTTTGAGAGAGACGGACTGATAAAAGTTCTGGATGAGTATGTTTTCCGAAAAGTATGTATGCAGCAGTTAGAATGGCAGAAACAGGGAAAGGAGATTATTCCGGTATCCATCAATCTGTCCAGGGCGAGTCTGTATTTTGACAGTGTGGTCAGCCGGTATCAGCAGATCGCTGATGAAATCGGAGTAAAAACCCATCTGGTTCCGATTGAGATTACAGAGAGCGCAGCAATTGACAATGACAATATCAAGGGGCTGGCAGATAAGTTCCATGACAATGGTTTTCCATTGCTTGTAGATGATTTTGGATCGGGGTATTCTTCCCTTGCAACACTGAACATGAAATGTTTCGATACGTTAAAAATTGACAAAAGTCTGATTGATTACATCGGGGATTTCAGTGGGGAACGATTGCTGGAACATACGATTTTACTTGCAAAGGAACTTGGATTGTGCGTTACGGCAGAAGGTGTTGAGAGAGAAGAACAGGTGGATTTCCTCAAACAGATGAAGTGTGACAGTATTCAGGGATATTACTATTCGAGACCGCTTCCAAAAGAAGAGTTTGAAAAACTTTTGCTGACAGCTTAAATGATAAGAAAACAGGGAAAACTTTTATGGAATCATAGAAGTTTTCCCTGTTTTATTTATTGACCGAGAAGGGAATCTACATAATTGCGTATTGCATAATTGTCTTCCGGCATCTGACATCCAACAATATATACACCTTCATCATCCGAGCACCGGATGACATGTCCTTCCAGATGGGACTGATCCGAAAGGGCAAAATTTTGGATATCGATAGCAACATCTGCATGTTTGTGATTCATGAAAAACGGATCCCGGATCAGAAATGCAAATCCATTGGCACTGATATTGTCAAGCTGACCGGAGAACGTTGTGTCGGAATCTTTCAGCGTGATGGTACATGGATTGGACACATCTGCCCGTGGGTATTTCCGGCGGTTTTTGATCTCCGGACGTGCGGAAAGCTGCAATGCATAGGCGTGGGAACCGGACGCCGTGTCAGCCTGTATCTGCGCTTGATCCCAACAGTAGAGAACATTGTCAACCGTGACCTGAACCTTACAGGTTTCGGATCCGTTTAACTGTGGATTGTCAGACAAAATCAGGGAAATACTATTTTCCGCAACAGATCTGACTTCTCCGTGATACTCCATGCGTTCCAGATGTTTTGGAAGAATAACTTTTGCTTTCATACCGGCATGAATATCATCCAGCCCCATGAAACCACCGATGCCCAGTTCACACATCAGCTCCTGAATTACATTTTCTATGTTATTGATGTTGGAAGCACTTTCCTCATATTTGCTGAGCATGCGTTTGCTTGTTTCATCGGAATCACTGATGCATGTGGTCATGGTTTCCACGATGGAAGATACCTGTTCCATATTTTCCACCAGCTGACGATTGGAAGATTCCACTTCTTTCATGGCAGAATCAATTGTCTGGATGTGTTCACCCAGAAGAGAAGAATCCTGTGTAATTTTATTTACATTTTCACCGGTCTGGGTTACTTTTTCCAGAGTGGCCTGAATAAGTTTTAAGGTTTCTTCAATGGAAGAAGTCATTTTTCCTGAAATTTCATCCAGCCGCGAGAGTGCTTCGCTGATCTGTCCGGAAGAATCTTTGGTTTCGGTACTCAGCTTGCGGATCTGTTCTGCAACGACGGAGAATCCTTTTCCGGCTTCCCCTGCGCGGGCAGCTTCAATGGAAGCATTAAGTGCCAGCAGATTGGTCTGGTTGGAAATACTGTCAATGGTTCCGGTTTCCTGTTTTACGGTTTCAAATTCTGCCTTGAAAGCGTCCAGAATATGTTCTACCTCATTGGACAGATCTGCCATCGTTCCGGCAGTCTGTACCAGACTCTCCAGATCAACGGAACTTGTTTTTGCATGTTTGCCGGATTCCGCAGTCAGGGATACCATATCATTGATCATGGAAGCAACATTCTGTACCTGGGAATTAATATCTCCTGTCATTTCCTGCGAGGAGGCTGTCCGGGACTGCAGCTGGCCGTTATGGTCGGTCAGTTTGTTCATTCCGTCTACGACAATGTCAGAACCATGTTTGTTTTCCGTGGCAAGTTCGCGGACAACGGTGATTCCATCCATGATGGTATTGCTGGCGGTTTTAACCTGTTCAACAGTTGTAACAACCCGTTTTAAATCGGCTTTGATACTGTTTGTCAGGGCACCATCGGATTCGATGAGATGGCGGATAGACATGATATAGCCGATATAACAGAGCAGGAGACAGGCAATCTGCAGCTGATAATTTTTCTGGTCCGTTGCAGTATTCTGACCGAGAACGACCAGATGATAAATGACACTGATAATGACACTGGCGATATTGGCGATTGCACATCCCACCATAAATTTCCGGTCTTTGTAAAGAACCAGAAGACTGACAACCGGAAGAATATAGGTAAAGGCAATCGGTGAATCGGTGGTGCAGATCAGGAACGTGTAAAAAATACCGTAACCGACGACAAGCGCATACCGATAGCGGTCATCAGCCTTTCCCCTGATGCGCAAAAGAAGATCACCGGCAAAAAAAGGAACCCAGCACAGTATTAAAAAAATGATGAAATTTGTGGAAGGATACCCACCCTGGGATACATCTGTGCCGTAGTTTGCACTAAGAAGAAGGGCAAATACAAGCCAGATGCGTCTGGCTTTGATATTGGCCTTGGCCTTAAATTCATTTTCATTATAATCCATAATACGTTTCTCCTAGTGAATGCTAATTCTATTGTATGACGGGATGAACGTTTTTTCAAGTAAAATGCTTTGTTTTCTGTGCATAATTTTTCCGGGATTCCGGCATACTACCCATACAACATGAATATGGAAAGTAATCTGGAAAACAGGAGGAAATTTATCATATGAAAGCAACTGGAATTGTGCGCAGAATCGATGATCTGGGAAGAATTGTGGTTCCGAAAGAAATTCGCAGGACACTGCGCATCCGGGAGGGGGATCCCCTAGAGATTTTTACAAGCCGGGAGGGCGAAATTATGCTCAAAAAATACTCACCGGTTGGGGAACTGGGCGAGTTTGCACGAAGTTATGCACAGGCACTGGCACAGACCACAGAGGCTCTGGTCTGCATTACGGATCGGGAATATGTGATCGCAGCAGCGGGAACCGGGAAAAAGGAAGTTGAGGGGGAACAGCTGAGCGAAGAGATGGAAGAAATGATTGAAAAGCGCAGCACAGTTGTGAAAACAGGAGAAGAACAGGCCTGCTCCATTACAAAAAAAACAATGTCAACCCTTCCGAAGGGAATTGTGCTTTCAAGTATTCTGTGCAATGGAGACTGTCAGGGTGCTGTGATTCTGGCAGATAACAGCGGACAAAAGGAAACACTTGGACTGTTGAAAGCATTGTCTGCCACAGCTGCAAATTTTCTGGGGAAAAATATGGAACAGTGAAAATAATAAAATCTTAATAAAAAGATAATTTGCATATACTGTCCAAAAGAGATAAAATGTATGATGTATGTTTCCAAAATAAATATGGAGGAGAGTATATGTCAACCAAGAAGAAAAAGAAAAGAAAGAAAAAGCAGCATCGCTTTTTCTGGTTTGTCATAAAGCTGCAGATCGTGCTGATGCTTGTTGTGCTGGCAGGTTTTGGATACTACTATTTTGGCGGATATGCGGATCAGATACAGCAGATGCGCCGTGAGGCAGTGCAGGAAGTATCTGCTTCCGACGATTCTACGTTTATCCCTTCACAGACCTGCTCCGTTTTTGATAAAGACGGAAAACTGATCTCTGAACGAAGGGGAGACAAGAATGCGCAGTATGTCAAATACGAGGATATTCCAAAGAATTTTGTCGCAGCGATTATCAGTATTGAGGACAAGAAGTTTTACCAGCATAACGGTGTGGATCTGAAAGGACTTGTGCGCGCGGTCAAAGCCACAGTCATGTCGAAACTGAAAAAATCGCAGGGTGGTACGCAGGGTGGAAGTACGATTACCATGCAGCTTGCCAAGCTGATTTATATGCAGCCGAAACAGACGTGGCAGTACAAGGTGAAGCAGATGTTTCTTGCGTGGGAACTCGAAAAACGTTACAGTAAGGATAAAATTATGGAATTTTATCTGAATAACGTGTATTTTGCAAACGGCTATTACGGAATTGACGCTGCCTGTCATGGATATTTTAACTGTGAACTGAAAGATCTTGATGTATCGCAGACCGCGTATCTGTGTGCGATCCCGAACCGCCCGTCCAATTATGATCCGGTGACACACCCGGACAATACCATTACCCGGCGGAATCTGATCTTAAAGAATATGCGGGATGACGGGAAAATCTCCCAGGAAGAGTATTATGAGGCAACCAAAGAAGAGATTGCACTGAACCGGCCTAAAAAGAGTGACACGGAGAAAATTAACAGTTCGATTGACACTTACACGTATGACTGCGCAACCCGTGCACTGATGGAACAGGAAGGTTTCCAGTTTAAATATTATTTTGATTCGGATAAGGAAAAGAAGTCTTATGGGGAAGCATATGACGAACTTTACAGTGCGTGTCAGAAGAAACTGTTTTCCGGAGGATACAAAATCTATACGACGATTGATATGGAAAAACAAAAGGAACTGCAGTCTGCCATTGATGATACCCTGAAAGGATTTAAAGACAAATCCAAAGACGGAACTTACAAGATGCAGGCGGCAGCAGTATCAATTGATAACAACAGCGGATATGTTGTGGCAATCGTGGGCGGCCGTAAGCAGGATTCGGATAATTATACGTTAAACCGTGCATACCAGAGTTACCGTCAGCCGGGAAGTTCGATTAAGCCATTGCTGGTATATACTCCGCAGCTGGAGCGCGGGTATACTCCGGATACCGTTGTGGATGACCATAAACTAAAAGACGGACCGTCGAATGCAAACAATACATATGCCGGAAAGATTCCGCTCAGATATGCGGTTGCACATTCCATTAATACGATTGCCTGGCAGCTGTATGATGAACTGACACCAAAAGCAGGCCTGCAGTATTTAAAAAATATGAATTTTGCACAGATCAAGGACGGAGATTATACCCTCGCCACATCTCTTGGTGGATTTACCAAAGGTGTTTCTCCACTTGAGATGGCATCCGGGTATGCAGCGGTTGAAAATGACGGACTTTACAGGGAACCGACCTGTGTAAAATCAATTGTGGATTCTGACGAAAATGTAGTCTATACGTCCAGTCTGACGGAAAAAACGGTTTATAAGCAGGATGCGGCGCGGATGATGACGGATATCATGACCTCCGTTATGGACAGTGGAACCGGACGTTCTGCAAAGCTTGCCGATATGCCGTGTGCCGGAAAGACGGGTACAACAAACGATCACAAAGATGGATGGTTCTGCGGATTTACCAGATATTATACAACCGCAGTCTGGGTGGGATGTGATTATCCAAAAGCCATTTCCAATCTGAGTGGAAGCACATATCCGGCACAGATCTGGAAAGCATATATGTCTGCGGCCCACGAGGGATTATCTTCGCTTGATTTCCTTCCTTATGCTCAGCTTTCGGATGATTTTAAAAATCAGCAGAAGCAGGAAGAGGAAGAACACGACAAGATGCGCGAAGAAAACCAGATGGAAGAAAACCAGACGGATGACCAGCAGACTTCCGAGAGCCAGCAGAAAGATAATACAACGGACGGAAGCTCCGAAAATGATAACCAGCCGGACAATAACGACAGCAATGCCGGTGATCAGAATAACAATTCCAAACCGGAACATAGTGGGGACAACGATTCCGGAGAAAGCGGAGGAAACACTGATACGCCGGAAAATGGAGAAAATACCAATAAACCGGACAATAGCGGAACCACGGATAATAGCGGTGATACCGGAGAGAGTGGAGATACCGGTGGTGGAAACGTACAATAAACATATATAAAACAGTGCAACCGGTGTATTTATGGATACATCGGTTGATTTTTTTATCGATACTAGGCAGAAATTCCGGAATATGGTAGAATATAGATACATGGGGTAGAAGAAAAATACATATCACATAGATCAAGGAGGAATCAGGAATTGAAGAAATATGGATTTGGCGTAGACGTGGGAGGAACCACCGTAAAAATGGGATTTTTTGAGACAAGCGGAGAGCTTCTTGACAAATGGGAAATCAAGACAGATACCAGCGATAACGGAAAGGCAGTACTGCCGGATATTGCACAGGCGATTGATAACAAACTGGCGCAGGAAGGCATCAGTAAGAGTGATGTAGAGGGTGTGGGAATCGGTGTTCCGGGTCCTGTGCGGAGTGATGGCGTTGTTAACGGGTGTGTCAATCTCGGCTGGGGAGTGATCAATGTTGCGGAGGAACTCGGTGCACAGACAGGTCTGAAAGTAAAAGTCGGAAATGATGCGAACGTTGCAGGTCTTGGCGAAATGTGGCAGGGCGGTGGAAAAGGAAGTAAAGATGTCATCATGGTAACGCTTGGTACCGGTGTCGGCGGTGGAATTATCGTGGACGGACATGTGGTTGCCGGATATAACGGTGCAGGCGGAGAAATCGGACACATTACCGTAAATCATGATGAGATAGAGCCTTGTAACTGTGGGCAGTATGGATGTCTGGAACAGTATACTTCTGCGACTGGTATTGTACGCATGGCAAAACGTAAACTTGCCAAAACACAGGATGCGACAAAGCTTCGTGATTATAAAGATATTACTGCGAAAGACATTTTTGATGTGGCAAAAGAAGGCGATGAAGTAGCTCTTGGACTGGTAGATGAAGTGGGAGAAATTTTAGGGTCAACCCTTTCGAATATTGCATGCGTGACCAATCCGGAAGTTATCGTGATCGGTGGTGGTGTGTCCAAAGCCGGACAGATTTTAATCGATACGATCCAGAAGCACTTTAAGGAAAGCTGCTTCCATGCATGTCGTGATACCCGCTTTGAACTGGCACAGCTTGGCAATGATGCCGGAATATACGGGGCAATGCAACTCATTATCGGATAAGTTCAAAAAACAGAACCATATGCACAGCAAACATTTTCGTGTAGGAAGAAAGTGTTTGCTGTGCTTTTTTGTACTCTTTTATCATTACCCTGTTGAAAAAATATCTTGACAATCAAACTATCTTTGCATATACTTTGACTAAGAAACTGTTTGACAATCAAACTATTTCACAATCAAACAAAATTGAAGACAGTAAAAGGAGAACCCATTATGTTAGAAAAGTTAAAAGAAATCATTGCAGACCAGTTAAACGTAGACGCAGATTCTATCACCGCAGAGTCCCGTTTCAAAGAGGATCTTGAGGCAGATTCCTTAGATCTGTTTGAGCTGGTTATGGCTTTGGAAGAAGAGTACGGTGTAGAGATTCCTTCTGAGGATTTAGAGAAGATCCTTACCGTTCAGGATGTCATTGATTATATGAAAAATAAGGGTGTTGAGGCATAAGCTATGAAAACAAGAGTGACAGAGCTTCTGGGAATCGAATATCCGATCATTCAGGGCGGTATGGCATGGGTCGCAACACATGAACTGGCCAGTGCGGTATCCAATGCCGGCGGACTTGGCATCATCGGAGCAGGTGGAGCACCGGCTTCCTGGGTGCGTGAGCAGATTCAGGCAGCAAAAAAAGAAACCGACAAGCCGTTTGGAGTAAATCTCATGCTGATGAATCCGGAAGCGGATGAGATTGCAAAAGTAATTGTGGAGGAAGGCGTTAAGGTAGTAACAACCGGCGCCGGCAATCCGGCCAAATATATGAGCATGTGGAAAGAAGCCAAAATCAAAGTAATCCCGGTTGTGGCAAGCGTGGCATTGGCAAAGCTGATGGAGCGTGGCGGTGCGGATGCACTGGTCGCTGAGGGAATGGAGTCCGGTGGACACATCGGTGCCCAGACGACGATGACACTCGTACCACAGGTAGTAGATGCGGTATCCATTCCGGTCATTGCAGCCGGTGGAATTGCAGATGGACGTGGATTTGCGGCAGCTATGATGCTTGGCGCAGAGGCAGTACAGATGGGAACCCGTTTTGTTGTTGCAAAAGAATCCACGGTTCATGAAAATTACAAGCAGCGCGTGGTCAAAGCAAAAGATATTGACAGTGAAGTGACCGGCATGTCCACAGGCCATCCGATTCGCGTTATTCGTAACAAAATGACCCGCGAGTACTTAAAGAAAGAAAAAGAAGGTGCACCGTTCGAAGAACTTGAGCAGATGACACTCGGAGCACTGCGCAAAGCAGTTGTCGAGGGCGATGTCATGTACGGCAGCGTTATGGCAGGCCAGTCTGCGGGTCTGGTAAAAAAAGAAGAGACCTGTGCGGAAATTATCCGGGATGTTATGAGTGGTGCCGAAAAGTTATTGGGACAGAAATAGGAGAAGACAGTGAAGAGAGTATTTATGTTCCCTGGACAGGGATCTCAGTATATTGGTATGGGAAAAGAGTTTTACGACGCCATGCCGGAAGCAAAAGCGGTTTATGATCTGGCAAATGAAGTGACAGGTCTGGATGTGGCAGCTCTTTGCTTTGAAGAAAATGATAAGCTGAACATTACAGAGTACACACAGATCTGTATGCTCACAACCGAGGCGGCTATTTATACAGCATTACAAGCAGCGGGAATTGGCTGCGACGTTACGGCAGGCTTAAGCCTTGGCGAATATGGTGCGCTGATTGCATCCGGAGCGATGACAATGCGGGATGCATTTGCGGTTGTCCGCAAGCGCGGTATTTATATGGAACAGGCATATCCGGTAGGCGGCGGTATGTCTGCAATTCTTGGACTGGATGCGGAAAAGATCGCAGCAATCTGTGAGGAAACCGCTGCAAAAACAAACAAAGTTGTTTCCATTGCAAATTACAACTGTCCGGGACAGATCGTTATCACCGGAGCAGCAGATGCTGTAGGTGAGGCAGGAGATGCCTGCAAGGAAGCCGGAGCAAAGCGCGTGGTTCCGCTTAAAGTCAGTGGCCCGTTCCATTCTGCACTTTTAGCAGAAGCAGGAAAGAAACTCGGGGAGGCACTCGAAGATGTAACGATTCAGCCGATCACCATTCCGTATCTGACCAATGTGACTGCAGATTATGTCAAAGATCCGGCAGACGTCAAGGATTATCTGGTACGTCAGGTTTCTTCTTCCGTGCGCTGGCAGCAGACAATTGAGCGCCTGATTGCAGACGGAGCAGAGGAATTTGTGGAGATCGGACCGGGACGCAGCCTTTCCGGATTTATGAGAAAGATCAATCGCGATGTTACCACATGCAACATCGACAAAATGGAGGATTTCAATAAATATGTTAACCGGTAAAAATGCACTTGTTACAGGTGCTTCCAGGGGAATCGGAAGAGCCATTGCGCTGGAGCTGGCAAAACGCGGAGCATTTGTTGTGGTGAACTACAATGGTTCCGAAGATGCTGCAAATGAAACGGTTGCAGCGATCAAAGCGGCCGGAGGAGATGCCGTGAGTGTTCGCTGCAATGTCTCTGATTTTACAGCATGTCAGGAGATGATTGAATCTCTTATCAAAGAATATAAGCATATGGATATTCTGGTGAACAATGCCGGAATTACAAGGGATGATCTGCTGATGCGCATGAAGGAAAGCGATTTTGATGCTGTGATCAATACCAACCTGAAGGGAACTTTCAATACAATTCGTCATCTGTCACGCTATCTGTTAAAACAGCGTGCCGGAAAAATTATCAATATTTCTTCGGTATCCGGAATCCTTGGAAATGCGGGACAGTCAAACTATGCAGCCAGCAAGGCGGGCGTGATCGGTCTGACAAAATCTGTTGCAAGGGAGCTTGCATCCAGGGGAATCTGCGTCAATGCGGTTGCTCCCGGATTTGTAGAGACAGAGATGACCGCAGTATTGCCGGAAAAGACCCAGAAAGAATTAAAAAAGCAGATTCCGCTTGGCAGAGCCGGACAGGTACAGGATATTGCGAATGCAGTCGCATTTCTTGCATCACCGGAGTCGGATTATATTACCGGACAGATACTTTCCGTAGACGGTGGTATGGCCATTTAAGGAACCTGATAGAAAGAAAGGAAAAGGAAAATGAGAAGAGTCGTTGTGACGGGAATGGGAGCAATCACGCCGATCGGCCTGAATGTGGAAGAATTCTGGAAAGGAATCCATGCCGGACAGATTGGATTTGGTCCTATCACGAAGTTTGATGCAAGTGAATATAAAGCACATCTTGCGGCAGAAGTCAAAGGTTTTGTCGGAAAAGAGCATATGGATTTTAAGGCAGCAAAGCGTATGGAACTGTTTGCACAGTACGCAGTAGCAGCAGCCAAAGAAGCCGTTGCGGATGCAGGGCTTGATATGGAAAAAGAGGACGCTTACCGTTGCGGTACAGCCGTTGGATGCGGTGTTGGAAGTCTTCAGGCAATCGAGCGCGAGTATACAAAGATTGTGGAAAAAGGACCGGGCAGAGTCAATCCGATTTTCGTTCCATTGATGATCTCAAACATGGCAGCAGGAAATGTCTCCATCCAGCTGGGATTGCAGGGAAAATGTACCAATGATGTAACTGCCTGTGCGACCGGTACGAATAATATCGGTGATGCGTTCCGCAGCATTCAGTACGGAGAGGCAGATGTCATGGTAGCCGGAGGAACCGAGGCAGCCGTATGTCCATGTGCGATTGCCGGATTCGGTGCACTGACGGCGCTTTCTCCATCCGATGATCCGGAAAAATGTTCCCTTCCTTTCGATAAAAACCGCAGCGGTTTTGTATTGGGTGAAGGTGCCGGCATTGTTGTTCTTGAGGAACTTGAGCATGCGAAGGCAAGAGGCGCAAAAATCTATGCAGAAGTTGTGGGATATGGATGTTCTGCAGATGCTTACCATATTACTTCCCCACTCGAAGACGGTGCAGGTGCAGCACGCGCTATGCAGAATGCCATCGAGGATGCGGGGGTAGACAAAAACGAGATCACGTACATCAATGCGCATGGTACTGCAACGCATCACAACGATCTTTTTGAGACCCGTGCCATTAAGTTACTGTTTGGGGATCATGCAAAGGACATTAAGATCAATTCTACAAAGTCCATGATCGGTCATCTTCTTGGTGCCGCAGGTGCGGTTGAATTTATCACCTGTGTCAAAGAGCTGGAAGAAGGATACATTCACCGTACAGTTGGTTATGAGACACCGGATGACGAGATGGATCTGAACTACTGTAAAGAAGAATCCCACGAGTCATTTACCTATGCACTGTCAAACTCTCTTGGATTTGGCGGACATAACGCAAGTCTTCTGGTTCGCAAATACGAGGAGTAGAAGCTATGAGTATGACAACACAGGAAATTATGGAAATTCTGCCACACAGACATCCGTTTCTGCTGATTGATACGGTGGAAGAAGTGGAGCCGGGCGTGCGCGCGGTAGCAAAGAAAAATGTAACTTTCAATGAACCGTTTTTTGCCGGTCATTTTCCGGGAAATCCGGTTATGCCGGGCGTGCTGATCGTGGAAGCACTGGCACAGACCGGTGCGGTTGCAATTCTTTCGCAGCCGGAATGGAAAGGAAAGACGGCATATTTTGCAGGAATCAATAAAGCAAAATTCAAGCAGAAAGTTGTTCCAGGGGATACTCTGGTGCTTGAAACCGAAATTATCAAGGTGAAGGGACCGATCGGTGTGGGGCAGGCAACAGCAAAAGTAAATGGAAAACTGGCATGTTCCGCAGAACTGACATTTGCAATCGGATAGGGGAAAGGCAATGTTTTTTAATAAAAAATATATCAAAGTAAATCACAACGAAGAACCAGAAAAAACACAGGCAGAAGAGCCAAAGCAGGAAGAGGCAAAGGAAACAGCACCTGTTGTAGAGACCGTTACCTGTAAAATCTGCAAAAAAGAACTGGATAAACAGCGTATCATCAAAAATAAATATGTCTGCTACGAGTGTGGATATTATTTCCGTGTCCGCACCAAAAACCGTATTCGTATGGTGGCGGATGCAGGAACTTTTGAAACCTGGGACAACGATCTGAAGACCGGAAATCCGCTGAATTTCCCGGAATACGAAGAAAAAGTTGCCGCAACACAGGAAAAAACCGGATTAAACGAAGGCGTAACCATGGGAAGTTGTACAATCAACGGAGAGAAGACAGTTCTCGGTGTGATTGATGCCCGTTTCATGATGGGAAGTATGGGGCACGTTGTCGGTGAGCGAATTACACGTGCAATGGAAAAGGCAACGGAACAGAAACTTCCGGTGATCTTATTCTGCTGTTCCGGTGGTGCACGTATGCAGGAGGGAATTATTTCCTTGATGCAGATGGCAAAGACTTCTGCAGCTGTAAAACGTCATTCAGATGCAGGTCTTCTTTATATTCCGGTTCTGACCGATCCGACAACCGGTGGTGTGACCGCAAGTTTTGCAATGCTTGGAGATATTATCCTTGCAGAGCCGGGAGCGCTGATTGGTTTTGCCGGTCCGCGTGTGATTGAGCAGACCATCGGGGAGAAGCTTCCGGATGGATTCCAGAGAGCTGAGTTTCAGCTGAAACACGGATTTGTGGATGCAATTGTAGAGCGTGACGAGTTAAAAGATACGCTGGGGAAAATTCTTCGTCTGCATCGTCCGACCGAAGGCTATGCAAACTTTGATCCAGCACATGACGATGACCGTTATGAGCCGACCGAACTGATGCGCGAGAGAAATACGTTTTCCAGACCGTTGGAACCGTGGGATAAAGTAATGGCGGCACGTCAGATGAAGCGTCTGGCATCTGTCGACTATATGGGACAGATTTTTGATGAATTCATGGAACTGCACGGAGACCGTTATTTCCGTGATGATCCGGCAATTGTCGGTGGTATTGCCTATCTGGATGGACAGCCGGTAACCGTGATCGGGGTGCATAAGGGAAAAGATTTAAAGGACTGCAAGGAACGCAACTTTGGTATGCCTTCGCCGGAAGGATACCGTAAGGCAATCCGTCTGATGAAGCAGGCAGAAAAATTCAATCGGCCAATCATTACTTTTGTAAATACATCCGGTGCATATCCGGGAAAAGAAGCCGAGGAGAACGGACAGGGTGAGGCAATTGCAAGAAACCTTTATGAAATGTCCGGTATTCAGGTGCCAATCCTTTGCCTGATGATTGGCGAAGGCGGCAGTGGCGGAGCTCTTGCTCTTGCGGTTGGTAATGAAGTATGGATGATGGAAAATGCCACCTATTCGATTCTTTCTCCGGAAGGATTTGCTTCCATTCTCTGGAAGGATGGGAAACGCGCAAAAGAAGCGGCAACGGTTATGAAGATCACGGCACAGGATCTGAAAGAACTGTCTGTTGTGGATAAGGTGATTCCGGAGTATGGCGGAGCGGATGACGATGCGCTGACTTCGATTGCGGCATGGATGAAAGGAAATATGAAAGAATTTTTACGTGCACAGAATGACAAGAGTGGGAAGCAGCTTGCACAGGAGCGGTATGATCGCTTCAGAAAGTTCTAATTGTTCCATAGAGGAGAAGCATAAAATGAAATTTTTAGGAACCGGAAGTGCGCTTCCGAAAAAAGTTGTAAGCAATGATGACCTGGCTCAGGTTATGGACACTTCAGATGAGTGGATTCGTTCCCGTACCGGGATCGGCATGCGTCATATTGCGGTGGAAGAGACAACGACTTCCATGGCGGTAGAGGCGGCAGAGAAGGCGCTTGCAGATGCAAAAATATCCGGATGTGAAATTGATCTGATCATCGCGGGAACCATTTCCCCGGATTACATATTTCCATCGCTGGCATGTGAAGTACAGGCTGCAATTGGAGCAAAAAGTGCAACGGCATTTGATCTGAGTGCGGGATGTTCCGGATTTTTATTTGCACTGGCTACGGCGGATGCCTATTTCCGTACCGGACGTTACAAACATGCACTGGTTATCGGGGCGGAAACCCTGTCAAAAATGATGAACTGGGCAGACCGCAGTACCTGTGTGCTTTTCGGGGATGGAGCCGGAGCTGCTGTAGTTAGTGCAGAAGGAAGCCAGCTGTTTTCTATGGTGCAGGGATCAGACGGAGCCGGTGGCATGGCACTGCATTGTGAGAACCGTCCGGTGAATAATCTTTACCGTCAGCTTGGTGCACAGCATTATGCGTTCACCCAGATGGATGGGAGAGAGGTTTATAAGTTTGCCGTGCGCACGGTTCCAAAGGCGGTCAGTGAAGCACTTGAACAGGCAGAACTTCCAATTGAAGATGTAAAATATTTTCTGCTTCACCAGGCAAATATCCGGATTATTGAGTCAGTGGCAAAGCGTCTGCATCAGCCAATGGAAAAATTCCCATGTAATTTACAGAAGTGTGGAAATGTTTCGGCCGCAAGCGTACCTATTTTACTTGATAATGTCCACAAACATGGTATGATAAGCGGGGGCGATAAAATCGTATTAGCTGGATTTGGTGCCGGACTTACCTGGGGGGCATGTGCAGTCGAGTGGTAGGTCACACCAGATCATGAAGGAGTTTAACATGACGCTGGAAGAGACCTTAAATGATCTTCTTGTAAAATTATTCAAGGATATTCTGGAGATTGAGGCGAAAAGCCTGATCACAGAAGAGTTTAAAGACATCAGTTATAATGATATGCATATTATCGAGGCAGTGGGAATTGATGAGCCGCGAAATATGAAAACCGTTGCAAAACTGATGTCCGTTACAACAGGCACACTCACGAAAGCAATGGATGCCTTGTGTGAGAAAGGATATGTTGTCCGGGAACGGAGTACGCGGGATAAAAGAGTAATAAAGCTGCGCCTGACAGATAAAGGGAAAGCTGCCTATTATCATCACGAACAGTTTCACCGCCAGATGATTAAAAATGTTGCGGATGAGATGAACGATTCCGAAAAAGAGATACTTGTCTTTGCCCTGGCAAAACTGGTGGATTACTTTAAACTGACCTACTATGATACGGACGAGGAATCCGAATTCGTTGACTGGTCGAAAATAAGCAGGGATAAATAAAATATATACTTATTTAGTGTT
>OJOI01000641.1_pt1 | contig 22407 bp, 19 predicted proteins | sample 1598061 | NCBI WGS metagenome assembly OJOI01 (sample SAMN01915224, study PRJEB22387) | human gut metagenome | isolation source: stool | host: Homo sapiens | place: USA
AGCTGATGAAGGAGCTGGCCCACACCGGCATCACCATGCTGGTGGTCACCCACGAAATGGGCTTTGCCCGCGAGGTGTCCAACCGCGTTATCTTCATCGACGACGGCAAGATCCAGGAGGACGAGCCGCCGCAGGAACTGTTCACGAATCCGAAGCATCCCAGACTGAAAGCATTCCTTTCCAAGATGCTGTAAGGCTTTTCCACATAGAAAACGCTCCGCTGTGCAAAACACAGCGGAGCGTTTTGTTGTACTTCGTCAAAAATTATGGTATAATGCAAATAAGGCGCTGATTGCAAAATTGGTGGTCATGCTTTCTATCCCGTATCGCTGCTTCTTTTCACATAGAACGAAGCAGAGGTTCCGGGAGGAAACTTTTTTTGGGAAGTACCCTGCCCGGAGCCTTGAAGGCGAAGGGAGGGATATCGGATGACTCTGTTGGAAACTCTCGCACTGCTTACGTTCATTCTCACGCTGCTGGGTCTGATCGTGGATGTGATCCGCCTGACCGTCGAGGTTATGGCAAAGTTTTCCCAGACGAAAAGCGATGATAACAAAAAAGATTGACCGCCTACAGTTACCAGCCGAGCGGTCAATCTTTTTGACTAACGGGATGGAAAGCTGACCTTTGCAGTCAGCGCCCCTTCTGTTTGTAGTATAACTTTTTTCTGTCGCTCTGTCAAGGGCGACCTTTTTTACGTGTTACAGATTATTTTCTCCGTTTCCGCTTTCGCCCTGCTCACTGGTATACAGCACCATCAGATGGTTGGCGCTTTCTTCCAGCTGGGTCTTGGCCTGACGGAGATTGGCTTCCTCGTTTTCATTCATCTTTTCGGGCTTATCCTTGCGCAGGCAGCGGCGGAGGTTGGCGAGGTCCGTTTTGATGCGGTTCTTCTCGTCCTTGTCCAGCTCCTTTTTGCATTTGGAAAGAGCCTCGTCCACCTTGTAGGCCAGCACCTCGGCCTGATTGTGCAGGTCCAGACGCTCCTTGCGGCGGCTGTCCTCGGCCTCGTAAGCGGCGGCGTCTGCCATGGCGCGCTGGATCTCGTTTTCGGAAAGGTTGGTGCTGCCGGTGATGGTAATGTTCTGCTCCCGCCCGGTGGCAAGGTCTTTCGCAGATACCTTCACCACGCCGTTCACATCGATATCAAAGGTGACCTCGATCTGCGGCTTAGACGAAAAGCTTGCCCGGATGCCGTTCAGCTTGAACTTACCAAGGGACTTATTGTCCCGCGCAAAATGGCGCTCACCCTGCAGAACGTTGATCTCCACGCTGGTCTGCATGGGACGGGCGGTGGTAAAGATCTGGCTCTTGCGGGTGGGGATCATGCTGTTGCGGGTGATCAGCGGGGTGGCCACGCCGCCCAGCGTCTCAATGGAGAGGGTCAGCGGGGTCACATCCATCAGCACAAGGCCCTGCGCCGCTGCGCCGGTGGCACCGGCCAGCTTGCCGCCGCCCTGCAGCAGACCGCCCTGCACAGCCGCACCCATGGCAACACACTCGTCCGGGTTCAGGCTGTGGCTGGGTTCGCAGCCCAGCAGCTCCTTCACCTGACGCTCCACCGCAGGCATCCGGGTGCTGCCGCCCACCAGCAGCACCTTGCCCAGCTGGCTGGCAGAAATGCCTGCGTCCCGCAGCGCATTCTGCACGGGAGCCACTGTGCGGGCCAGCAGGTCGCCGGTCATCATTTCGAACTGCGGGCGGGAAAGCGAGATATCCAAGTGGTGAGGGCCGTCCTTGCCCACTGCGATAAAGGGCAGGTTCAGCTGTGCCGACGGCGCTGCGGAAAGCTCCTTCTTTGCCTTTTCGGCTTCCTCTTTCAGCCGGCCCATAGCTGCCGGGTCGCGGGAGAGGTCGATGCGATCCGACTTTTTGAACTCGGCCACGGCATATTCCACGATGCGCTGATCGAAATCGTCACCGCCCAGATGGGTGTCGCCGCCGGTGGCAAGCACCGTAAAGGTCCCATCCTCGATCTCGATGATGGACACATCAAAGGTGCCGCCGCCGAGGTCGTAGACGAGGATCTTCTGCGATGCTTCGTTATCCAAACCATAGGCCACAGCGGCAGCAGTAGGCTCGTTGATGATGCGCAGCACGTTCAGGCCTGCAATGCGGCCTGCATCCTGCGTAGCCTTGCGCTGGCTGTCGTCGAAGTAGGCGGGCACCGTGATGACCGCTTCGGTCACCGGCTCGCCCAGATAGCTCTCGGCATCGCGGCGGATCTTGGCCAAAATCATGGCGCTGATCTCCTGCGGGGTCAGGTCTTTGCCGTCGATGTGCACCCGGTAGTCACTGCCCATATGGCGCTTGATACTGGAGATGGTGCGCCCGGAATTTGTGGCGATCTGGCGCTTGGCCGCACCGCCCACCAGACGTTCACCGTCCTTCGTGAAAGCCACAACGCTGGGGGTGGTGCGCTCACCCTCCGCATTGGTGATGACCACGGGCTTGCCGCCCTCCACCACTGCCACGCAGGAATTGGTCGTGCCGAGATCGATGCCGATTACTTTGCTCATACTGTCTGTTTCCTCTCCGGTGCTGTGCATCTTGGGCGCAGCTCTTCAAATCATTTCCGAGTATATCTTACCGTCCCGATATGACGATTTTTTAGTCCAATTGTAAAGATTCCATGTCGTAAGCTGTGGCTCGGGCAGGCAGTTCACTGGTCAGTTCCCGGATGAGCTGGTCGGCTTCGGCCAGCCACTGCTCTGCGTCCGGCTCGTGCTCACGGGCCTTGATGGCAAAGCCCTGCCTTGCTTCTGCGGCCAGTGCCAGCGCCTTTTTGCGGCTGGTGTAGCGCGTTTCGGTCTGGGCCACACGCAGGCACACCTGCGGAGTGTACTCGATATCCGGCATATGGGCTGCGTTGGTGCGGGCACGGCGGTAATACAAAAGTGCCCGGCCATTGTCGCCCCGGGCAGCACAGTCATCGCCCAGTGCAATGTTGGATAAGATCTCGCCGCTGTCCGCTGCTTCCTTCCACATGCGGCGGGCCTTGGCACGGTTCGTGCGGGTGCCGCGGCCCTTATAAATACAGTCTGCCAGCAGGGCAAGTCCCATGGTGCTGCCAAGCTCGGCTGCTTTTTCAAAGCATTCCACAGCCTGCGCCCAGTTGCCCTTGCGGGCGGCTTCCTTTCCGGCATCCGCTTTCTCATCACCGGGGTCTTCCGGCGTATGGCCCGCGTGCAGCAAACCGTTGAGCAGAGCGCCGTCCAGCGTAGCCGAGTGGCTCCACGGGTCCAGCACCACGCCGTCGATCTCCTCAGTGGAAAGGGCCAGCTCCATGGCATCCTGCAGGGTGTAATCTGCCATTGGCCGGGCAGAAGTGCTGCGGTCGGCGCAGGCCGCAGCTGCAGAGGTGAACATAGGCAGCCATGTGCGGCCCTTCTCGTTGCGCAGGGTCCACAGCTGCAGGTCCTTAGCCTTTGCCGTGGGCACCGGATGCTCCGTCCACGGTGCAGGCGTGTTGTGCACCGTCAGTGCCGTGCGCAGCGGCACCAGAACATGGGTCTCCATTTCCAGTGCATAGTTCAAAGCGCCCATCAACGTCCAGAAGCTTTCTTCGTTCTGGCCTTTATATAAATTTTCCACTGCCTGCTCAAAGGCCGGGCAGCCGGTGCCCGCCGGGCTGTAGGCCGGAGCGTTCTGCCGATGCTTGCGGGTGCCCACCGGGCGCAGCCGGATGCCGCCGTCTTGTCTTTTTGCCATCTGCTCACCATTCTTCCAGTTTCTAGTCAGTTTTTAGTATAGCAGGAAATGGCTTTGGGTACAACGCCTATCTGTATGTATCCATTTTTCCCTGCTCAAAAAAAGCGGGGTGCCAGATCAGCTTCTTCTGGCACCCCGTTAAAAATACATTTTTCCTGAAACGCCTTATTCCGCGTCCAGATCTTCTTCGGTCTCAGCAGCAATATAGATCGGTCTGTGCTTTGTTTCAAGATATGTTTTGGCAAGGTACTCGCCCGCAATGCCCGTACACAGCAGCTGCACACCACTGCACAAAAGGATGATGCAGACAAGGCTCGGCCAGCCGGAAGTAGGGTCGCCGAACATCAGTGCACGCACCACCACGATTATGATGCCTACAAACGCCAATACGCAAAAGGCAAGGCCAAGGCCCGCCGCCATCAGCAGCGGAGCTGTGGAAAAGCCCACAATGCCTTCGATCGAATATTTGAGCAGACCCCAGAAGTTCCACTTTGTTGTGCCCGCCACACGCTCTACGTTTTTGTAGTCGATCCACTTTGTTTTAAAGCCGACCCAGCTGAAAATGCCCTTGCTGAAGCGGTTATATTCCGCCATGCTCAGCACGGCATCAGTCATTTTGCGGCTCATCAGGCGGAAGTCTCTTGCTCCATCCACGATCTCTGTATCCGAGAGCTTATTGATGATCTGATAAAACTTTTTGGCAAACCAGCTGCGAACGGGCGGTTCACCCTCGCGTGTCGTGCGGCGGGTGGCCGCGCAGTCATATTCGCCGGAGAGCAGCAGCTCCAGCATTTCCGGCAGCAGCGAGGGCGGGTCCTGCAGATCCGCATCCATCGTTGCTACATAATCGCCCTTTGCCGCTTTTAATCCGGCATAAATGCCTGCTTCCTTGCCAAAGTTCCGGCTGAAGGAGATGTACCGCACACGGGCATCTTTCCGGTGCAATTCCCGCGCGATCTGCAGTGTGCGGTCTTTTGAGCCGTCATCCACAAAGATGAACTCAAAATCTGCTCCGTGGGATATTCCCATCTGCTGTGCGATCTTGCTGGCCTCTTTATAAAAAATAGGAAGTGATTCTTCCTCATTGTAGCACGGAACGACCAAACTTATCAGCATTCCTGTTTCCCCTTTTGTGCAATATTTAAAATCATTGTAGCATACCCCCACTCTGGTTTCAACCGTTTTCGGCATTTTGCCCGGCGGTTTTCAGCACACTTTTGCAATAAAAACATTTTCTATGGCTTTTTAAGTTTTTGTACGCTATAATAAGTAGGATTTCATAAATCTTATAATGCAAGAAAGCAAGAAAGAAGGAGTATCGCCTTGAACAAGATGCTAGGCTATCTGAAGGACTACAAGCGCGAGAGCGTGCTTGCGCCCCTTTTCAAGATGCTGGAAGCCACGTTCGACCTGTTCGTGCCGCTGGTCATGGCGGATATCGTGAACATCGGCATTGCCGCCCACGACTTCCACTATATTCTTGTGCGGTGCGGCATTTTGCTGCTGCTGGCCATGATCGGCCTTGCCTGCAGCCTGACGGCACAGTATTTTTCCGCAAAGGCGGCCGTGGGCTATTCCACAGCTCTGCGCCACGCCCTGTTTGAGCACATCCAGACCCTGAGCTTTACCGAGATGGACACCCTCGGCACCAGCACCCTGATCACCCGTATGACCAGCGACGTGAATCAGGTGCAGAGCGGCCTGAACCTGTTTTTACGCCTGTTCCTGCGCAGCCCGTTCGTGGTGATCGGTGCCATGGTCATGGCCTTTACGGTGAATTCCCGTGCAGCGCTGATCTTTGTAGTGACCATCCCGCTGCTGAGCGTGGTGGTGTTCGGCATCATGGCTGCTACCCGGCCCCTGTACAAGACGGTACAGAATCGCCTTGACCGGGTGCTGGGCCTGACCCGCGAAAACCTGACCGGCGTGCGCGTGGTGCGCGCCTTTGATAAGGAAAAGAGCGAGGTAGAGCGCTTTGAGAATGCCAACGACCTGCTGACCAAGATGCAGCTCCATGTAGGCCATATCTCTGCCCTGATGAACCCGCTGACCTACGTAATAATCAACCTCGCAATAATCTGGCTCATTCAGACAGGCTCCGTTCAGGTAAACGACGGAACCCTTTCCCAGGGCGATGTTGTTGCGCTTTACAACTACATGTCCCAGATCCTTGTTGAGCTTATCAAGCTCGCAAACCTCATCATCAGCCTCACAAAATGCGTTGCCTGCGGAAACCGCGTTCAGGCTCTGTTCGACATCAAGTCGTCTCAGGAAGTCACCTCTGACAAGGACGTAATCGGCAATGCCGATTACGCAGTTGAATTCCGCGGAGTTTCCCTAAAATACAAGAACGCCGGAGAGGAATCCCTTACCGGCATGGACTTCGCGGTAAAGCGCGGCGAAACCGTCGGAATAATCGGCGGCACCGGCTCGGGCAAGTCCTCGCTGGTTAACATGATACCGCGTTTCTATGACGCTTCCGCGGGTGAAGTCCTCATCGGCGGCCGCGATGTAAAGAGCTTCGAAATTCCGGAGCTGCGCGAGCGTATCGGAATTGTTCCGCAGAAGGCGGTGCTGTTTAAAGGCTCGATTCGCGACAACATGCGCTGGGGCAAGGACGACGCCACCGACGACGAGATACTCGCGGCGGCTAAAACCGCCCAGGCTGCGGACGTTATCGAAAGCAAGGGCGGTCTTGACTTCGAGATAGAACAGGGCGGAAAGAACCTCTCCGGCGGTCAGCGCCAGAGATTTACCATCGCCCGCGCTCTCGTCAGAAAGCCCGAGATACTGATACTCGACGACAGCGCCTCCGCGCTTGACTTCGCGACCGACGCGGCGCTCCGCAAGTCTATCCGCGAAATGGACACGAATCCTACCGTATTCATTGTGTCACAGCGTACCTCCTCAATACAGCACGCAGATAAAATAATCGTCCTCGACGATGGCAAGATAGCCGGCATAGGCAAGCACGACGAGCTGCTTAACAGCTGCCCCGTCTACAGCGAGATCTACAATTCCCAGTTCAAGAAGGAGGCGGTATAAATGGCAAAGCCAAACACAGCCGGAAGCAAGAAAAATACTGCGCAGAAAGGCACTCTCAAGAAGGTGCTGAAATACGTTCAGCGCCACGGCTTCTTCATGGTGCTGTCGATACTGTTCGCTGCCATCACGGTGGCTCTGACCCTCTACACGCCTATCCTTATCGGCGACGCGATCGACCTTATCGTCGGCAAGGGGCAGGTTGATTTCGCCGGAATCGCGGCTATACTCATCAAAACCGGTATCATCATCGGTATAACAGCGCTTATCCAGTGGCTCATGAACACCATCAACAACCGCATAACCTACCATGTTGTACGTGACATCCGCAACGAGGCGTTCCGAAAAATCGAGATACTCCCGCTGAGCTACATCGACGCCCACCCCTACGGCGACATCGTTAACCGCGTGATTGCAGACGCAGATCAGTTCGCAGACGGTCTGCTGATGGGATTTACTCAGCTTTTTACCGGTATCGTCACGATCCTCGGTACGCTGTTCTTCCTGTTTTCAATAAGCTGGAAAATAGCTATAGTCGTTGTGATCGTTACTCCGCTGTCTCTGTTCATCGCGCGGTTCATTGCAAACCGCACCTACCGCATGTTCCGGGTTCAGTCCGAGACCCGCGGTCAGCAGACTGCATTCATCGACGAAATGATCGGAAATCAGAAGGTCGTTCAGGCGTTCTCCCACGAGGGCGAGGCGCTGGAGGAATTCGACAGGATAAACGACCGACTCGCTGACTGCTCTCTCAGGGCTACGTTCTACTCCTCGCTTACAAACCCCTGCACGCGTTTCGTTAACAGCGTTGTTTACGCCGGAGTTGCTCTCGCCGGAGCGCTCATATGCATCGCGACTGCCGGCGCTGTAAATCCGTTTACTATAGGTCAGCTTTCCGCATGCCTCTCCTATGCTAACCAGTATACCAAGCCGTTCAACGAGATCTCCGGAGTGGTTACGGAGCTTCAGAACGCGCTCGCATGCGCTTCCCGCCTGTTTGAACTCATCGAGGAAGAACCGCAGATCCCCGAACCTGCCGACGCTATGGAGCTTGCGGACGTCAAGGGCAGCGTAGAACTCAACGATGTTTCGTTCTCATATGTACCCGACAGGAAGCTCATCGAAGGACTGAACCTCAGTGTTAAGCCGGGTCAGCGTATCGCTATAGTAGGTCCGACCGGCTGCGGAAAGACTACTATAATCAACCTGCTGATGAGATTCTACGACGTCAACAGCGGCTCCATTACAGTCGAGGGCACAGATATACGGAATGCGACCCGAAACAGCCTGAGAAGCAGCTACGGTATGGTCCTTCAGGAAACCTGGCTGCGCTCCGGAACTATCCGCGACAACATTGTGATGGGCAAGCCCGACGCCACCGACGAGGAAATCATTGCGGCTGCGAAGGCGTCGCACGCGCACAGCTTCATAAAGCGTCTGCCGCAGGGTTACGACACCGTGATAAACGAGGACGGCGGAAGCCTTTCGCAGGGTCAGAAGCAGCTTCTGTGCATAACCCGCGTTATGCTCTGCCTGCCGCCTATGCTTATTCTGGACGAGGCTACATCCTCTATTGATACCAGAACTGAGATCAAGATTCAGGACTCCTTTGCGAAGATGATGAACGGCAGAACTAGCTTCATTGTTGCTCACCGCCTTTCAACTATCCGCGAGGCTGACGTTATCCTTGTAATGAAGGACGGTCACATCATCGAACAGGGCAACCATGAGGAACTCCTCGCTAAAAACGGATTCTACGCTAACCTGTACAACAGCCAGTTTGCTGTATAACACTAGTCCCGCTGTCACGAACAGCGGGACTTTTATACTCATATTCCCCCCGGATACTCCAGGGGGAATCCATTTATGTAAGTAAAATGCGATCAAAGCGCCGGAGCATTAAATCAGCCGCAAACCTGGGATCAATCCTCGTCGTCAGACTCGGGAGCGTCCCAGTTGTGCCATACATTTTGAACATCGTCGTTGTCCTCAAGGGCTTCCAGCAGCAGACCCATCTTCTTGATGTGATCCTCGTCGGTAAGGGTCGTGTATGTGGAGGGAACCTGCTCTGCCTCTGCGGAAACAACCTTGTAGCCCTTCTTGCCGAGTTCCTCAGCAACGGTTGCTACAGCGGAAGGATCAGTTGTTATCTCAACAACGCCGTCCTCAAAGCTGAAATCGTCGCCGCCTGCTTCGAGGATATCCTCCATTGCCTTGTCCTCGTCGATGTCGCCGTCCTCGTTGTCAAGAACAATAACGCCCTTCAGCGTGAACAGGAAGTCAACGCAGCCGGTAGCGCCCATGTTTCCGCCGAACTTGTCAAAGTAATGGCGGATCTCGCCTGCGGTACGGTTTCTGTTATCGGTAAGGCACTCAACTATAACTGCAACGCCGTTCGGACCATAGCCCTCGTATACGCAGTCCTCGTAGTCGTTCTTCTCTGCGCCGCCGGCAGCCTTCTTCAGCAGACGGTCAATGTTGTCGTTCGGGATATTGTTGCTCTTTGCCTTCTGCACGAGGGCGTAGAGTCTGGAGTTGTTAGCGGGGTCAGCGCTGCCGGTCTCCTTGATGCATACGAGGATCTCACGGCTGATCTTTGTAAAAACCTTTGCTCTTGCGCCGTCCTTCTCGCCCTTCTTACGCTTGATCGTACTCCATTTTGAATGTCCTGACATAACTTATTCTCCTTGTTTTATTAGTTTTGATCCAGCCTCTGGAAGCCCTTTCCCAGGACTTCGCTCGCGCCGGTTATAATTACAAAAGCGTCCGGATCGATCTCTTTTACGATCCGCTTTACCTTTACATATTCGTTCTTGTGTACTGCAATGCACACGACCAGCTTTTCCTCGCCGGAATAGGCTCCCTCGCCGTGGAGCAGCGTAACTCCGCGTTTCTGCTTCAGGAGCTTCTCGGATATCTCGTGCGGCTTCTCTGAAAAAATCATCAGGAATTTCCCCTCGAGACCGCCGTAAACCAGCACGTCAATCACCTTTGCCTGCACAAAAACAGCGATTATCGCGTACATTACAACGTCAAGGTTCTTATAAACGATATAGCCGCTAACGGCTACAGCCGCATTTACCAGGAACGATATCTGTCCCAGCTTTATTTCGGGTCTGAACCTGTTGATTATCTTGTTGACGATATCGGTGCCGCCTGTCGTTCCCTCGCGGACGTACACGATGCCGATGCCGGCACCCATCAGAAGCCCGCCGAAGATTGAAGCCAGGATCCCGCCGCCGTTGTCCGCAATGTACACCGGAATGTCCTTAAAAAGGTAGTCGGTCATTACGGAAAGCGCCGCAACTGAAACCAACGTCTTTATCATCGTCCGCTTGTTAAGCAGAACAAATCCGGCGATGAGAAGCGGCACGTTTATCGCAGCGATAAGCGTACCGACATTAAGATCCGTCACGAAGCTGATTATCGTTGCAATACCCGTAACTCCGCCGGGCGCGATGTTATTCGGCGCCGTGAAGCAATGAACTCCCAGTGCGTACACGCCGGATCCAGCAATAATTATCAGGATATCCAGCAGCCAGCGCCGTATGCTGCGGAGCTTATCTGTTTTTTCCTTTCTGGTCATGGGAATACACCTCCGCGTTCAGACCGGAAGAGCCTCGCAAATCGCCGTAAACAGCTCCTCAATACGTTCCTGCTGCCCCGAAAGGCTGAGATACCCGAACAGGGCCTCCAGTGCGGTCGCCCTGCGGTACTCGGACGGCTTCGCGCTCTTTGGGACCGAGATACCTCCCGCGTTTCTTCCTCGGCGGAGTATATCGGATTCTTTCTCAGTAAGCATAGGCTCGATAACGTCGACCGCCCTGGACTGATAGGAAGCCCGCACCTGCTCGACCGCCAGGTCGTGGAGCCTCCCGGCGTTGGTGTTGCCGCGAAGCACGACCTCACGCCGCACCAGCAGCTCATAAACGCAGTCGCCGTAGAACGCAAGAACATTAGGGCTGTACGCCCCCGCTTCACGTTCCGTCAATACTGGTAACGCCATTCCATCAACCTTTCAGTATGTAATATACGCAGCTATATTCCTCGCAGTGCGCTTCAAATATCCCCGCTTCCTTGCGAAGCTCGCTCATGCCAAGCGATACCGAGCTATCCTCCTTGTGGACGCCCGCGTACTTTTCGGCGGCGGCGAGAAGCGGAGTGTAGTACCCCGCATTCCAGTCAGACTTAGGCGCAATGTAGAAATCCTGCACCTTCCAGCCCTGCTCCTTCGCGAGGACAAGCACCCTGTCAAGCGGCAGTATCTGCCCGAACCTGCGCTGGCAGAACACCTTAGTATCCGGAGATGGTTCCGTCAGCCAGCTAACGTTGCGGTAAACCAGCGTGCCGCCTCTTTTCAGCTTGTCGCGCAGCAATTCAAGCCGCTGCGTAACTCCATCGAATTCAACGATCCCGTTGTACCAGATCAAATCGTAGCTACCGCCGGGAAGCTCAAACTGCTGAACTGCGCAGCAGTCAAGGCCTGCCGCCTTTCCCTGCTCGGCGCGCTGCTCGTCTGTCAGGGCAGCGCAGAGTCTACACCCGAACTTCTCGGATATCAGCCGCGGGGTGTACGTATCGTCGCCGAAGAACAACGCCGTCTCCGGTGCTGCTCCGTTTAACATGCCAATGACCTGCTTAGCCGTTTCAACGCTGCCCGGCGAGGAACGGTCAAGCTGCTGAAGTAATACGCTGATCAGATTCATATTCGCACCTCGGAAGCCGCTGGGGTTTCCTACAGATTATCTCACGTAATTGAACTCGAAATCGTAAATGGAGACGAGATCGTCCTCCTGGATACCCTGCGCCTCCAGCTCGTCGATTATCCCGCTCGAGCGAAGCACGCGCTGGAAGTACTGGAGGCTCTCGTAGTCCTCCATATTGCAGGTGCTGAGAATCGGTGCAAGGAACGGAGCGTCCACAACGTAAACTCCGTCTATCTTCTCGACCTTAAAGCTGTGCTTCTCGGTCTCAAGCTGCTCGAGCTCCGCAAGGGTCAGCGGCTGAACCTCGAAACGCTTGGGCGGCGGGAGTTTTGACAGCTCCTCGGCTACGCAGTCCATCAGCGCGTCGGTTCCCTGAGTAGTAGCTGCGGAAATCGCAAAGAACGGAAGTCCCTTGGACTCGATGAACTCACGGAATTCGGCTACCTGCTCCTCGGTTGCCATATCGGATTTGTTGGCTGCAACGATCTGCGGCCGCTCTGCGAGATCCTCGGAGAAGTTCGCAAGCTCCTGATTTATCTTTTCGAAATCGTCTCGGGGGTCTCTGCCCTCAACGCCGGATACGTCGACCACGTGTACGATAAGACGGCAGCGCTCCACATGGCGCAGGAACGCGTGTCCGAGACCTACGCCCTCGCTCGCACCCTCGATAAGGCCAGGGATATCCGCCATTACGAATGACTGCTCCCCATGCTTCACAACGCCAAGCACCGGGGTCAGGGTCGTGAAGTGATAATTTGCGATTTTCGGCTTCGCAGCGCTTACTACGCTTATCAGCGTGGATTTGCCTACGTTCGGGAAGCCAACAAGGCCTACGTCGGCAAGGAGCTTCAGCTCAAGCACAACGTCAAAGGCTTCGCCCGGAAAACCCGGCTTCGCAAAACGCGGTATCTGGCGCGTAGGGGTCGCAAAATGGGAATTTCCCCAGCCGCCTCTGCCGCCCTTTGCTACGACCACCGGCTCGTCGTCGGAGATATCCGCCATGATCCTGCCGGTGTGCGCGTCCTTAACGATGGTTCCGCGGGGTACGCGTATCACCGTAGGCTCCATTGACTTGCCGGAGCAGCGCTTCGCACCGCCCGGCTCGCCGTCGGGAGCAATATATTTTCTTTTGTAGCGGAAGTCGATCAGTGTGGAAAGATTATCGTCAGCGACAAAAACGATATCGCTGCCTTTTCCACCATCGCCGCCGTCGGGACCTCCGGCATTCACATACTTCTCGCGGTGGAATGTCACCGCGCCATTGCCGCCGTTCCCTGCCTTGATGGATATTTCTACCTTATCAACAAACATCTATGCCGCCTCGCTTTCCTCTGTTTGTTATTTCACGTTCCAGGGCAAATATTACTCTCCCCGGATAAAAATTAAGCCGGATCTTTGCAATCCGGCTTAGTTGATTAATGAGATTGCAGAAATTAGTCAGCTGCGTAAACGCTAACCTGCTTCTTATCTCTGCCGAGGCGCTCGAACTTTACAGTTCCATCAATCAGAGCGAACAGAGTGTCATCAGAACCCTTGCCTACGTTGTTGCCAGCGTGGATATGTGTGCCTCTCTGTCTAACGAGAATGCTGCCTGCGGATACTACCTGCATGTCAGCACGCTTAACGCCAAGTCTCTTGGACTCGGAATCACGGCCGTTCTTGGTAGAACCCATACCTTTTTTATGAGCGAAATACTGTAAATCAATTCTAATCATTGTTATATTCCTCCTGTTATCATTCGGAAGTCAAGCTTCCCTTGTCTCAACCTTTACCCCCGGATACTTTGCCTGAATATACTCCATGTGGTCACGGAACGCTTCAAGCAATTTTTCGCTGGGGTCATCAGAACTGTTCAGACGGAGTTCGATCCGGTTCTCGCCTACCGCCGCGTCAGCGTCAGCATGGAAGAAATCCGTAACGGTATTGCACACGAGCTGTACGGCAGAGCTTACAGCGGAGCAGACGATATCCTCGCCCTCCTCGCCGTAACCTGCGTGTCCAGTCACAACAAAGCCGTATATCCTGCCCTCTCGCCTGGCAAACACTATCCGAAGATTATGCGTTGATTGCTTCAATTCTTACCTGGCTGTACGGCTGTCTGTGGCCCATCTTTCTCTTGCTGCTCTTCTTGGGCTTGTAGGTGAAAACGGTGATCTTCTTGGACTTGCCGTTCTTGAGCAGAGTAGCCTTTACGCTTGCTCCGTCAACATAGGGAGCGCCGACCTTAACGCCGTCGTCCTTGCCTACCATGATAACCTTGTCGAATGTGATCTCGCCCTCGGCCTCGAGCTTCTCGATGAAGACGATGTCGCCCTCTTTAACCTGATACTGCTTTCCGCCTGTTTCGATTACTGCGTACATTTTGTTTACCTCTTTTTATTCAGACTCGCTGCGTCGGGGTTGCATTTCTGCGCTTACGAGCTGTTTCCACTAACGGGCACAACTCACCCTGCACATGCGGCAAAGTAATTATAACACATACAATTCCCTTTGTCAAGGGGTCTGGAGCAATTTTTCCCGAATATTTTCAAATTGTTCCGCCGCCGTTCCGGAACAGACGTTTCCGCTCCACCGCAATGAAATAACCGACGCCCACCGCGTCCGCGAGAAACCAGCCTATCGGAATTGATATCCATATGCCGAAAACGCCGATTTCCGGAACCGCAGACAGCAGATTAGCAAGCAGCACGCGGGTCCCAAGCGAAAAAACAGTAAGCACAACGGACATCACCGGCTTGTTTACAGCGCGATAGTAGCCGTAGAGCATGAAAAGAATTCCGATCCCGATGTAGCACGCACCTTCCGTCCGGAGGTACTGCACACCGACCTCGATCGTCTCTCGGCTTGAGCTGTCCACGAATGCGCTCATCAACGGTTCCGCCAGCAGGCACACCGCCGCGCTCACCGCGATACAAAACAGTACAACGCTGATAGCCGACTGCCTTATCCCGCCGAGGATACGTTCGTTTTTGCCCGCGCCGTAATTCTGGGCGGTGAACACTGAGAACGCATTGCCGAAGTCCTGAACCGGTATGTACGCGATCGTGTCTATCTTCACAGCTACCGAAAACGCCGCCATGACCACCGAGCCGAAGCTGTTCACGACTGTCTGCACCATCAGAATTCCCAGATTCATCACCGACTGCTGCAAGCAGGTAAATCCCGACAGCGACAAAATACTGCGGAAATTCCGGCTGTCCCATCGCATATCCCGGCGGGTCAGCCGGAACTCGGGATAAGCCGCGATGAAATATACAAGTACGCCGACGCCGGAAACGTACTGCGCTATGGCCGTAGCCAGCGCGGCTCCCATTATTCCCATGCCTAACGGTATGACAAAAAGCAGGTCAAGCCCGACGTTCAGCGCCACGGACACTCCTAGGAAAATCAGCGGCAGGGTGGAATTTCCCATGCAGCGCAGTATGTTGGAGATGTAATTATAAAGGAACACCGCGAAAAAACCAGTGAACACGTAAACAAGGTATGTGTGCATGTCGCCGGTCAGTTCCTCCGGGACGTTCAGCAGGGAAATTATCGGGTCAGTAAGCATGTAAAATGCGGCGGTTATCAGCAATGTAAGTATTCCGATTATCCCCGCTGACATGAATATGCCATTGCGTATGGAGTCCTGCTCTTTTCTGCCAAACGCCATTGATATAAACGAGCCGGTTCCCAGCGATAACCCGATTATAACCGAGGTCAGGAACGTCATGAGCGTATACGACGAGCCGACCGCAGCCAGCGCGTTGTCGCCGATGTACTTCCCGACGACCCATGTATCAGCCAGATTATAGAACTGCTGCAATACGTTTCCCAGCATAAGCGGCACGGCGAACGCCCACAATCCGCCGGTTATGCTGCCAGAGGTAAGATCCCTGTTTTTCTGCATTTTATATTCCTTTATGTTTGGTCACAATAAAATAAGCCCTGGTCGCTCAAGAATCATTACTTCATTATTATAGCTCAATCACCTTGTTTTGTCAAGCAGAAACCCCGCTGGATTACTCCGGCGGGGTCGGTTTATGCAGTTAGCCGATGATTAGAAATCAACGTCTGTGTCGTAGTAGCAGCACTTGAGCAGCTTCTCCATCTCCTCAGGCGAGGGCTGACGGGGATTAGAACCGGTACATGCGTCTGCGATAGCGTTAACTGCGATGTCGTGTACTCTCTCAAGGAATACATTCTCGGGAACGAAGCCCTGCTCGCAGGGATAGCTGTCTGCACCGTAGTTCTTGATGCAGTGCGGGATCTTGAGCTGATCGTTCATGCCGCGGAGGTACTTGATGAGGGAAGCGATCTTCTCATCATCGTTGGAGCCTTCGAGGTGCATGTAATCAGCAATAACGCCGTAGCGCTTCTTAGCTGTCGGATCCTTAGCGTTGAACGCGATTACCTTAGGCAGGTACATTGCGTTTGCTGCGCCGTGGATAATATGTGCGCCGTAATCCTGGAAGATAGCGCCGGTCTTGTGAGCCATGGAATGAACGATGCCAAGCAGTGCGTTAGAGAACGCCATACCAGCAAGGCACTGTGCATTGTGCATTCTTGCACGTGCAGCCATGTCGCCGTTGTAGGACTTTACCAGGTCAGCCTGGATCATCTCGATAGCGTGGATAGCGAGTGCGTCTGTGAAGTCGCAGTTAGCGGTGGATACGTATGCCTCGATAGCGTGGGTCATAGCGTCCATACCGGTATGAGCTGTCAGCTTCTGCGGCATTGTCTCTGCGAGGTCGGAATCAACGATGGCAACATCAGGAGTGATCTCGAAGTCTGCGATCGGGTACTTGATGCCGTTGTCGTAGTCGGTGATGATGGAGAACGCGGTAACCTCGGTAGCAGTACCGGAAGTGGAAGGAATAGCGCAGAAGTGTGCTTTCTTTCTCAGCTCAGGGATACCGAATACCTTGCACATATCCTCAAAGGTACATTCCGGATACTCGTACTTGATCCACATTGCCTTAGCAGCGTCGATAGGAGAGCCGCCGCCCATTGCTACGATCCAGTCTGGCTGGAAGTCGAGCATCTTTGCTGCGCCGTTCATAACAGTGGTTACAGAAGGATCAGGCTCAACGCCGTCGATGATCATTACATCAAAGCCAGCTTCCTTCAGATAGTTCTCCGCTTTGTCAAGGAAGCCGAAACGCTTCATAGAGCCGCCGCCGACAACGATAACAGCCTTTTTTCCCTTGAGAGCCTTCAGGTTCTCGAGTGCGCCCTTTCCATGATAGACATCTCTCGGTAAAGTAAATCTAGCCATTGTAAGTGTACCTCCATTTGTGAAAGTCTTGTGAAAAACCGACAGATTTTTTCAATAAAAGCCATCGGTTTTTATTGATATTATTATAACATCATTCTCACTTATTGTAAAATGCTAAATCGGCATATCTATCATATCTTTTATGCATATCACACAGTTTTCACAATTTTGCCAAAAAACTTTAGTGCACATTTAATAAATCAAACAAGGACAGGTCAACTTTCGTCAGCCTGTCCTTGTTATTATTATGTCATTCGCGCTTGATAGCCTCCATTGCGGAGATGTGCACCGCCTTGTTTGCGGGGTAGAATCCCGAGCCGAGTCCTATGCAGATTGAAAACAGTATAGCAAAGCCATAAAGCCACAGCGGAACAATGGACATCGGACTGTTGGCAGGATCCATTGCGGTTGTTATCATTGTCCACAGCGAGCCTATGTCAGTTATCTGCATCGACTTCGCCGCTTCATTGGTAAAGACATTCATACCCACCGAAATGAAGAAACTCAGTATGCTGCCTATAAAACCGCCGATAAGCCCGATAAACCCCGCCTCCATGAGGAACACGGTCCGTATATTGCCCAGGAAGCACCCGAGCGCCTTCATAACGCCGATCTCGCGCGTACGCTCAGATATCGACATTATCATAGTATTCGTAATGCCGAGAGCCGCTACAAACAGAGAAACCGCGCCAAGTCCGCCAAGCATCATCTGCTGCTTTCGAGCCTCTTCCTCAAGGGGCTTACGGACCGACTCCATAGAATAGGTGGAATAGCCAAGCTTCTTGATTGCGCTTTCAATGTCAGCGACCTGCGAGATATCCTTCGCCTTGACGTATATCTCGCTGTATTCCATCTTATTCTGGTCTGCGGACGGATAGAACATCTTATACAGCGCCTGGAGATCGCTGGTAAAGAATATCAGTCCCTCGCTGGTGGAATAGTCCTTGTTGTAATCTTCCTTGACTACGCCCGTAACCTTTACCTCCTGGTATTTCTTGGAATCCGAATTATCGTAGCTGTAAAGCTCCAGCTTGAGCGTCTGCCCGTTAAGCTGCATGTAAGGATCAGGAAGCGCCGATGAATCATTCTCGGTCATCTCACCGGTGTTGGGGTCGTATGAGTACATATAATCCCAGCGGCTTATCGTGTTATTGCCGTCGGGGCGCATGGAGTCCATCAGATTGTACGCTGTGTACTGTCCCGCAAGCACCTCAAAGCTGTTCTTCGGGTAGGAGCCTTCTATTAGCTGAAATCCGAATTTCTCCATTGCGTCCTTGTTTATGCCGACTACATTAACCCACTGCATCACGTAGCGGTCGTTATCTCCGGCATAAACTGTCATGTTTACATTGTTAAGCTGGCTTTTTCCGACCGCGACATCGACATTTGCGATGTTCTGGAATTTCTTGATAGCCGTGTCGTCCAGCTTGGAGTCCTTACGTCCGCTTGAATATACCTGTATAAGGGTCAGGTCGCCCATGCCCTCAAGCATGATCTGCTGCGAATTCTGAACTCCGAAGCCGATCGACATCATAGTTACGATGGCACAGCAGCCAACCACAACGCCCAGGACAGTCAGAATAGTTCTCGACTTCCTGCGCGTCAGGTTTTGCAGGCACATCTTTATCATGTCTAAAATTTTCATGGCTCGTCACCATTAAACCTTTGTCTTATCGTCGCTGTCGGACTTTTCGTCCTCGTCGTCCAGCTCGTCCTCCCAGTCGATATCGTCTGCTGTGAGCTTCTTGCCGTTCTTGTGCTTCTTCCTGAGAACAACGACAAGTACTACAACGCCAGCAGCAATCAGTACTGCGCCGCCTATTATTACAGCTATCCACGGGAATCCGCCCTCGCCGTCAACATCTGTGGTTTCAGCGGTCATGGGGTAATCCGGGAAATCCCACTGCTGCTCTATAACGTTCAGGGATACGGGAAGCTCCTTTACGATCTCGTTCATGTTGGAGTCCTCGTATGTCACCTTGAGAATAAAGCTGACCGTGCCGGCTCTTGTAGGAGTTATAACGAAGTCTGCGGTGCCGTTTCCGCCGGCTGTGATATTGCCTATTACCTTCTCGGTGTTGAGCGCTGTGTAGCCCGGGTCGCTGTAATCGCCGCCGTCGTCGTAGCCGCCCATTCCATCGTCGTAGCCCGCATTGCCCATTGCGCCGCCGTCGTCGATCATTATTCCGTCTGAAGCGCCAGCATCGACTGCGACCATCTTGTTGGACATAGCCGAGAACATAGGCTGCTCGCCGTCCATTGCAGGAATCTCATAAGTGGACGAACCTGTAGACTCGGAAGTCGTGCCGGCGATATCGGTATTGTCGTCGACCGGTCCTTCGTCTGAACTGCTGGTATCGCTTACGATCTCGACCTTAACATTGGAGGCGTCCGCGCGTCCCTTGTTCATGTAGCTGAGGGTTATGTAAACCTCGTTGCCTACGTAAATATCGTATGTGGGCTTGCTTACGGAAAGAGTCAGCTTATCGGGCTGATAAAGCGGAACATAGATGGTCTGCTCAGAGGTCATGCTTGTGCGGGTGTCGCCTACAAGGTAATCGTACTTGAATGACACGGAAATGGAAGATGTTCCCGTAGCCGCTGTAGGAAGCGCCCTGAGCTGTATGGACTCGCTTGCCGCGCCCGCAGCGGGGAGGTTCGCATAGTAGAAGGAACTGCTGCCGCCGTAGATAGACAGGTCGCCGCTTGCGTTTACGGTCATTACCATGTTCTCTACTCCGGTGGTTGCGTTTGTGTTGTAGAAATCAAGATCAAGGGTAAATACGTCGCCTGCCGCGATCTGGTCTGCGCCGATGTCGTACTTGCCGATGATGATATTCGGAGCCGCTCCGGTATCCTTGCCGTCGGCTGCCTTATTCGGAGCCGCGATGATAACTACGGAGGAGGAACTTTCGCCCTGCTTGATGGAAGTATTTCTGCCGTAGCTGTACTTCATTGCCGCAGTGATCCCCTGCTTTGCGGCGGTGATATCCTCAAGGGTCCTGAACTTAACCTTTACAGAAGCCGTAGACTGCGGTCTGATGATGTCAATGAACGCGGATTCTGTTCCGTCAAGGAAGTAGAACGCGTCCGTGCCGGTCAGGTCAACAAATACGTCCCTTACGGTGATGTCGCCGTAGTTCTTTACGGTGATGGTGTACTCGTAATCAGTGTTGGGAACTATCGCGGAATCGAGCTTTTCGCCAGTGATGCGGAGCACCGGAGCAGTTGATACTTCCGAATTCATGCTGATCGTGCCGGTCTTGGTCTCGGTCGTAACAGTGCCGCTCTTGTCGTAGCGGTACTCAAGCTCAACATCGAGGGTCTGGCTAACGCTTGCAAGCTCCGCGGCGGTATCAAAGCGTACAAGAATGCGCTTCTGACCGCCCGCCTTTATCTTATCGACAAAGAATGTATCAGTGCCGTTTGTGATATTGATCCCCTCGCCGCCCTTTACCTTGACGGTGATGTTCTCCATATCCTCGTTGCCCTTGTTAACAATAAAGAAAGCCTTGCGGTAGCTCTTGCCAGCCTGGAGGTCGAAATCAAGCGGGGTCGAGGAGATTATCGGCAGCGGAGCTGTCTCAGCGGCCTTCTGACCGAACATTACGAACGCTTCCTCGTATGTGCCTTCCTTTTCATCGCCGCCGGAAACATAGTTATACTTGAGGTTTGCCGTGATGGACTGCTTGATGGCGGTGATATCCTTCATAGTGCGGAACTTCATCGTTATCTGCTTTGTTGTCCCGATCGGGATATCCTCAAAGTACCTGGATGCAGTGCCGTCGGTTATAACGATATCGTCTGTGCTTGTGAAGTTCACGAACAGACCCTTTATATCTGCGGAGCCGCTGTTCTTTATCGTGAGAACGCCGCTGTAGCTCTTATCCGGATCAATGTCAGCCTCTGTCATTGAGAAGCTTGCGTCGATAACCGGATATACCTTTTCCTCGGTGGATATCTCCGCGGCGGCGGCTACCTGTGCAGTAGCGCTTCCGGTGGTCTCCGTAGAGCCGTTGTCATAATAATATCTGAGGTTTACCGTGAAATTCTGCTTCTCAGATGTTATTTTGCCGAGCGCTTTATACTTTATTGTGAGTATCTTCTCGTCCTTGAAGCCGAGGCTCTCGATATCCTGTGTGCCGGTGCCTTCCTTAATGAGTATCTCCTCAGCGGAAGTGACCTCTGCAAGTATATTGTACGCGGAGGTTGCTCCGAGGTTTTTCAGGCGGATCTTGAATTCACCTTCCTCGCCCGCCTTGATGGGGCTGTCAGGCTCCACTGCGGTTATCTTGATTATAGGCTCCGGGTTGGACTCGTCAGGAGTTGGCGTGCTGTCAGAAGTTGTGCACTCAAGCACGTTTACCGAGCCGTCCACATAGTCACTGCCACCGATGTAGCCTACCTTGAAGCCGAAGTTCTTGTCGTCGCCGACCCACTTGCAGTCCTTCAGTACTATGTCGTATCTTAATAATTCATCGGGCTGCGAAGCGACAGTCAGGCTCTCAAGAGTGCCCTTGAAGCTGTCCACGGACTTGAGGAAGTCGATTCCGGCTCCGCCGCCGGTCACCTGGCTTGTCTTGACCTTGATATCCTTTATCGTCATTTTCATAACGAAGGAGGTATTTTTATAAATAGTCTTCTGCTCTTTTCCCTTGCTGTCAAGAATCGAGTAATTTACTACAACAGGGTTCAGGGTAAGCCCCGCATCGTCTTTCTTGTCGCCGGGATTCTGTGTTTCCGACGTGCTGGAAGTGGTACCGTCATCAGCATACGCGGCTAACGGGATCACTGGAACGGACGCCGCTGCCAGCGACGCGCTCAGAAGTATTGATAATATCTTACTTATTCTCTTGCTCATTGTGCTCTCCTTTTGTATCGCTTACTATTCTTCCGTCGACGAGCGTTACTATTCTGTCTGCATATTGCGCCAGCTCCGGGTCGTGCGTTACAAGTACTATGGTCTGATTATATTTTCTTGCAAAGGACTTGATCATGTCCATTACCTCAATGGTCGTTTTTGAGTCGAGGTTTCCGGTAGGCTCGTCGGCGAACACTACGTCAGGTCTAGCGACGAACGCCCTCGCGATTCCGACTCGCTGCTGCTGACCGCCGGACATCTGCCGTGGATAGTGCTTCAGTCGGTTCCCCAGACCTACTTTTTTCAGCATTGCGACCGCTTTACGCGTTCTGTCGCGCTTGCCGTCTCCACGGAACATCAGCGGCATTGCTACGTTTTCCACCGCGTTCATGAACGGCAGCAGATTATATGACTGGAACACAAATCCAATGTGTTTCTGTCGGAACGCCGCAAGCTGATTTTCACTCAGCCGCGTTATAGGAACTCCTCTTATGTAAACGTCCCCGAATGTCGGTTTTTCAAGACCGGCAAGCTGATTCAGCAGCGTGGATTTACCTGAGCCAGACGTACCGAAAATGCAGCAGAGCTCGCCTTCCATTATGTTGAGGTTGATTCGTTTCAGCGCAACTACGGATTCCCCGCCTTCAAGCGTGTACTCCTTACGGAGATCCTTGACGTGGATCATCACCCTGCGTTTTCTTGGCTTCTCGTTTTCTTCCATGCTGTCACCCCCTTTAGCTTTCTACCAATAAAACAGTCGTAATATGGTTAAGGTTGCACTTTTTCCAAAGATACAATATATCATTTTCACATATCAGAATATCATTTTT
>OJOI01000668.1_pt1 | contig 21949 bp, 20 predicted proteins | sample 1598061 | NCBI WGS metagenome assembly OJOI01 (sample SAMN01915224, study PRJEB22387) | human gut metagenome | isolation source: stool | host: Homo sapiens | place: USA
CGGGAGTAAATTCCACCACCAAATGTGGTGGTGGAATTTAAAATTTCATTTTTGGAGATTATAGAAATTTAGATAAAAGTGTTGACAACAGAAATTGTCTGTGCTATATTCTAGTAGTTGTATGAAAACAAAGTAGAGTATCCACTCTCACCTAAGCGCAATGGCGCGACTTAGCGTTAATATTTTCAAACATTTGTGTTGAAGATTGTATAGTGGATAGTCTGCCTATCCACTATTTTTTATGGAGGTACAAGACCATTAGCGAATTAATGATTAATGAACAGATCAGAGACAGAGAAGTTCGACTGATTGGAGCGGATGGAGAGCAGTTAGGAATTGTTTCTTCAAGAGAAGCTCAAAAGATTGCAGACGAGGCAGGACTTGATTTAGTAAAGATAGCACCAAATGCAAAGCCACCTGTATGTAAGGTGATTGATTATGGTAAGTATCGTTATGAGCAGGCCCGTAAGGAAAAGGATGCAAAGAAAAAGCAGAAGACCGTTGAATTGAAAGAGATTCGTCTCTCACCTAACATTGAGGCTAACGACTTGAATACCAAGATGAATGCTGCAAAGAAATTTCTTGCAAAAGGAAATAAGGTAAAGATCACACTCAGATTCAGAGGACGTGAGATGGCTCATATGAATGCAAGCAAACATATCCTTGATGATATAGCGGAGAATCTTTCAGATGTAGCGGTAGTGGAGAAAGCACCAAAGGTTGAAGGAAGAAGCATCGGTATGGTGCTGGCAGAAAAGAGATAACAATTTAAGGAGGAACACACAATGCCAAAAATGAAAACAAGCAGAGCAGCTGCAAAACGTTTCAAAGTTACAGGAACAGGAAAGTTAAAAAGAAATAAAGCCTACAAGAGACATATCTTAACTAAGAAAACAACAAAGACAAAGAGAAATCTCAGAAAAGCAACAATGACAGATGAGACAAATGTTAAGAATATGAAGAAGATTTTACCATACATGTAATCGGTAGTATTAGTTAAGGAGGAATCAACAAATGGCAAGAGTTAAAGGCGGTTTAGGCGCTAAGAAAAGACATAACAGAACATTAAAGTTAGCAAAGGGTTATAGAGGCGCTAGATCTAAGCAGTATAGAGTAGCAAAGCAGTCAGTTATGAGAGCACTTACAAGCTCATACGCTGGACGTAAAGAGAGAAAGAGACAGTTCCGTCAGTTATGGATTGCTCGTATCAACGCAGCAGCTCGTCTCAACGGACTTTCATACAGCCAGTTCATGCACGGCTTAAAGTTAGCAAACGTTGACCTTAACCGTAAGGTATTAGCTGATATGGCTGTTACAGATGCAGCAGGATTTGCTAAATTAGTAGAGGTTGCTAAATCTAAGCTTGCTTAGTTTAGCATAAAGAGATATATGAAAAAGCTGCCGGGCTTCATGTGAAGCCCGGCAGCTTTTTTTTATTCTTGAGCTTTTTTGTATTTACTGCGATACTCCTTAGGCGAAAGGCCTTTTATTTTATGAAAGGTCTTTGAAAAATAAAGGCTGTTATCAAACCCTATAGAGCCTGCAATTGCTGTGATGGACAATGAGGAGTGTTTAAGCAGATAGCATGCCTGTTTGATTCTGAAATCGGTCAGATATTCCTTTGGCGATACACCGAGGATGCTCTGGAAGGAACGGAACAGGTGACTTCGGCTTAAGCCTATATATGATGCAATATCCTCAACGGTGATAGGGTATGAATAGTTGGCGGAGATGTATTCGATGCCCTTTTGTACATAGGAGTTTGCACTGTTTTGCGGCGGCTTTGATGTGGCGGCACTGACAAAAAGAGCGAGGGTGGTGTAGAGTCGCCCGGTCATTTCGAGTGCATTTTCAAATTCTGTGCCTCTGGCGTCGTATATATGCATGAGCTGTCTTTTGATTTCGTTTCCGTTTGATACACTGTGTATGTATGGATGCGCTTTTGTGAAATCAGTGGCTCTTAAAATGGTTGCAGCATCGCTGCCGGTAAAGCCTACCCAGGTATATTCCCAAGGATCTTGCGCATCAGCCTGATAAATCACTTCGGTATTTGGATATACGAGAAACGCATCACCGGGAGTTAATGTGTGAACACTGCCATTTACAGTGTAGCGGCCTTTACCGCTTATGATATAGTGAATCAGATAATGGTCTCTGATACCGGGGCCCCACTGATACAGGCTATCACAGCTCTGGAAGCCTACGTTATATACGGACAGAGATACAAGCTCTTTTTCTTTTACGATATAGGAATTTTTGTATTTATTATTCATATTGCCTACCTTTACAACATTTTTACATATTTCTTCTACATTTTATTCTATACAAAAATGAGCAAATGCGCTACAATAAATTTAACAAAAATGAAAAGGAGATATTTATTATGGCAATTTTAGTTACTGGTGGAGCCGGATATATCGGAAGCCACACATGTGTGGAGCTTCTTGATGCAGGCTACGATGTTGTAGTACTTGACAATCTTTCAAATTCTTCTGAGAAGTCACTTGACAGAGTTAAGGCTCTTACAGGCAAAGAAGTAAAGTTCTATAAGGGAGATATCCTTGACAGAGACATCTTAAATAAGATTTTTAAGGAAGAAAAGATAGATAGCTGTATTCACTTTGCAGGACTCAAAGCAGTAGGAGAGTCTGTGGCAAAGCCTTGGGAGTACTATAACAATAATATTGCAGGAACACTTACACTTGTTGATGTGATGAGACAGAATGGCTGCAAGAGCATCATTTTCTCTTCATCAGCTACAGTATACGGAGATCCTGCACAGATTCCTATCACAGAGGAGTGTCCAAAGGGACAGTGTACAAACCCATATGGCTGGACAAAGTCTATGCTTGAGCAGATACTTATGGACATCTATAAGGCAGATAATGAGTGGAACGTTATTCTTCTTCGTTACTTCAATCCAATCGGAGCTCATAAGAGTGGTACAATGGGTGAGAATCCAAACGGTATTCCAAACAACCTCATGCCTTATATCACACAGGTGGCAGTAGGCAAGCTAAAAGAGCTTGGAGTATTCGGAGATGACTATGATACTCCTGACGGAACAGGTGTAAGAGATTACATCCATGTAGTTGACCTTGCGGTTGGACATGTCAAGGCTTTAAAGAAAATTGAGGAGAATGCAGGTCTTTGCATCTACAATCTTGGAACAGGACATGGCTACAGCGTGCTTGATATCGTAAAGAATTTCGAGGCTGCAACAGGTGTTAAGATTCCTTATACAATAAAGCCTAGAAGACCTGGCGATATTGCTACATGCTACTGTGATCCATCAAAAGCCAAGAGAGAGCTCGGCTGGGAAGCACAGTATGGTATTAAGGAGATGTGTGCCGACTCATGGAGATGGCAGAAGAACAATCCTAACGGATACGATGATTAATTATCAGAAATATTGGCGCCCGGAGTACACTCTGTGACACGCAATACCTCGCATGCGCTAACGCTTTGCAGTTAAGATGCTGTATGAATTATGCCTATGAAACACAGAAATGACTTGCCATGGAAGGCAAGTCAAGGAGAACCGCGCCACGGACGGCGCGTTTCGACGGTTTCGTCAAGCAGAGGAAGCCTAAAAAGCATAATTCGTACAGTATCTTGACAGCGTAGCGTTAGCGCATGCAAGGTGTATTTTACTGCGGCGGGTGCGTCCGGCGTCAGCAACAATCTAAAAATAAAAAAACATCGCATAAATGCGATGCTTTCGGGTTGGGCTGTATTTAATTAAATAAATATCAGTGAGCAGTCCGTACGGGAATCGAACCCGTGTTTCCGCCGTGAGAGGGCGGCGTCTTAACCGCTTGACCAACGAACCGTGTATTATACTATCATGGAGTTTCAAAAAAAGCAAGTACTTTTTTAAAAAAACTTGATTTTTTTTCCTGATAGTGCTATTATACCTATGATAACAACGTTGACTAGATTGAGAGAGGGCAAAAGTCCTCTCTCAATTCACGTTTATAAACATCAGGCAGCTATTCAGAACCACTTGGAACAATTATGAATAGTTACAAGTATAAAAAAGAGAGGTGATAAAATGTCAAAGGCAAGTGTATATGAGGCAAAGACGGAGAGCTTTATACAACCAATTCTTGACAGCATGAATTTTGAGCTTGTTGATGTCGAGTATGTTAAGGAAGGCGGCATGAACTACCTGAGAGCATATATCGATAAGGAGGGTGGCATAACTGTTGACGACTGTGAAGTGGTTGCAAGGCAGATGAATGAGATTCTCGACAGAGAGGACTATATTCCTGATTCGTACACCTTCGAGGTCAGCTCGCCGGGGCTTGGAAGACCTCTCAAGAAGGAAAAGGACTATGTGCGCAATATGAATAAGGAGATAGAGATTCGCACATACAGGGCTATCAACAAATCAAAGGAATTTTATGGTCTGCTTAAAGCCTATGATAAGGATACAGTGACAATAACCGATGAAGACGGCAATGAGACTACATTCAATAAGAGTGACATTGCGCTTATACGTCAGGCATTGGATTTTTAATTAAAGCGCACGATAACACAAATAGGAGGAAAAAATAATGAGCAATGAGTTATTAGAAGCGTTAAATATATTAGAGCAGGAGAAAAACATCAGTAAAGAAACTTTACTTGAGGCAATTGAGAACTCTCTTGTGACTGCCTGCAAGAACCATTTTGGTAAATCAGACAATGTAAAGGTAGAAATAGATCCTGAGACATGTGCTTTCTCATGCTACCAGGAGAAGACGGTTGTAGATACGGTTGAGGATCCGGTTGAGGAGATTTCCTTAGCAGATGCGCACAAGGTAAACGGTAACTATCAGCTTGGAGATATCGTGAGAGTTGAGGTTAAGTCAAAGGAATTCGGACGTATTGCTACACAGAACGCAAAGAATGTTATCCTTCAGAAAATCCGCGAGGAGGAGAGAAAGGTAATATTTGACGAGTACAACAGCAAGGAAAAGGATGTTGTGACAGGTGTTGTTCAAAGATACATCGGAAAGAATGTCAGCATCAACTTAGGTAAGGCAGATGCACTTCTGACTGAGAGTGAGCAGATAAAGGGTGAGGTATTCAAGCCTACAGAGCGTATCAAGGTATATATCCTTGAGGTTAAGTCCACATCAAAGGGGCCAAAGATTCTTGTTTCAAGAACACACCCTGAGCTTGTGAAGAGACTTTTCGAGTCAGAGGTTACAGAGGTTAAAGAGGGCATAGTTGAGATAAAGGCTATTTCACGTGAGGCCGGAAGCAGAACAAAGATTGCAGTATGGTCAAATGATCCAAACGTAGACCCTGTAGGAGCATGTGTAGGTATGAATGGTGCCAGAGTAAATGCTATCGTAAATGAGCTTCGCGGTGAGAAAATCGATATCATCACATGGGATGAGAATCCGGCAATACTTATCCAGAACGCACTTAGCCCTGCAAAGGTTATCTCTGTTATCGCAGATGCAGATGAGAAATCAGCAAAGGTTGTTGTTCCGGATTATCAGCTTTCGCTTGCAATCGGTAAGGAAGGACAGAATGCAAGACTTGCAGCAAGACTTACAGGCTTCAAGATTGATATCAAGAGCGAGACACAGGCCAGAGAGTCAGGGGACTTCATGGATTATGAGAATGACTATGAAGAGGATGATTATGATGACGATTATGATTATTCGGATGATGAGCTTGCTGAGAACGAGAGATTAGCTGATACAGAACAGGCAGATGTACAGGCAGAGGCTTTTGATACAGAGGCTGACGAGAACGGAGCAGCAGGTACAGAAAATGATGCGGCAGATAGTGGTGATGAGCAGTAATGGCAAATAAAAAGATTCCAATGCGCAAATGCGTAGGTTGTCAGGAGATGAAGGAAAAGAAGTCACTTATTCGCGTGGTAAAGACTGCGGAGGGCGACATAATTCTCGATGACACCGGCAAGAAAAACGGCAGGGGAGCTTATATATGTAAGAGTCTTGAATGCTTTAAAAAGGCTAAAAAGACAAAGGCACTTGAGCGATCCCTTGGCGTTAGTGTATCAGAACAGGTATATGAGGAGCTTGAAAAGGAGATGAACCAAATTGACAGATAGAGTACTTTCTATGCTGGGCTTAGCAGCAAAGTCAGGCAATGTGGTTAGCGGAGAGTTTTCTACAGAGAAAGCTGTAAAGACAGGAAAGGCATTTTTAGTGATAGTTGCAGATGATTCATCAGACAACACAAAGAAGCATTTTTCGGATATGACTGCTTTCTATGAGGTTCCGATTTATTTTTATAGTGACAAGGTGGGGTTAGGGAATGCAATAGGCAAAGAGTTTCGCGCTTCCCTTGCAGTAACGGATGAAAACCTTGCAAATGCAGTGATAAAAAAGCTGCAGTCGAATAAAACTGAATAATGGAGGAAAATAGATATATGGCAAAAATGAGAGTTCATGAACTTGCAAAAGAATTAAATATAAAGTCGCAGGAAGTCATAGACACATTAAACGGCACACAGTTTGCTGTCAAAAATGTGCAGAGCGGTCTTGAGGATGAGGCACAGCAAATTGTACGAAAGAAGTACGCAAAAACAGAAGCAAAAAAAGATGCACCTAAGAAGGAAGAACCTAAAAAGGATGAGGCTAAGGCAGCCGACAGACCAAAGAAAAAGGCAAGCATCACAGCAGTTTTCAATGCCCAGTACAGTAAGCAGGGTAGGAAAACAAATGGTGGAAACGGCAGCGGAAATAATGGAAATAACAGTTCGCAGCGCAGGAATGGCAATGGAAGACGCGATAATCAGTCATCACGTCCTGAGCAGCACAGCATTATTAAGCCAAGACCTGTCGGAGAGAGAGCTATGCGCCCTATAAGTGAGCGTACAGCGGATCCGTATGCAGATATGAAGGCAGCCAATTCGCGTCCGGCACGTCAGGCTGACGCTGATAGAAGAAGCGACAGACGTCAGGACAATGGCGAGAAAATCAACAACAGAAACACTGACAGAAATACCGACAGAAATGCCGACAGAAGCAGAAATACGGACAGAAACAGCGATAGAAGACCAAACAATCGCGACAATAACCGAGATAACAGCAGAGACAATAATAGAGACAATAACAGAGTCTTCAGAAATGACTCCAGACGTCCTGCAGAGGGTGGCAGAAGCTTTGACAGAAATAATGATAGAAGCAGAAGCAACGACAGAAGCAGGAGCAATGACAGAAATAACGATAGAACAGGCAGCAGAGGTGATGACAGAAATCGTTTCAGAAAAGAAACAGTTGCAGTTGCAGCTCCTGATGATGTAAGAGGAAAGGAGAGCCGCGACAGAGGCAACGATAGAAAGAATAAGCATAATCACAATCAGAGCCAGAAGCAGGATAAGCTCGGAAAGAAGCAGGAGAATTACATCAATCTCGAGAAGCACGGCGGAAAGAAAAAGCCACAGCAGCCGAAGACACAGCCAAAAGAGGATGAGAACGAGATTAAGACAATTTCTCTTCCGGAGAAGATTACAATAAGGGACTTAGCTGATAAGATGAAGGTTCAGCCTTCAGCCATCGTAAAGAAGCTTTTCATGAAGGGCGAGATGGTAACAGTTAACTCTGAGGTTGATTTTGCAGCTGCTGAGGAGATTGCGTTAGAGTTCAATTTCATATGTGAGGAAGAGGAGAAGGTCGATGTGATTGCAGAGCTTCTCAAGGAGGATGAAGAGGATGAGAGCAAGATGGTTCCTCGTCCACCTGTAGTCTGCGTAATGGGTCACGTAGATCATGGTAAGACATCACTGCTTGATGCCATCAGACAGACACGTGTTACAGACCGTGAGGCAGGTGGTATCACACAGCACATTGGTGCATCTGTTGTATCAATCAATGGCCAGAACATCACATTCCTTGATACACCGGGACATGAGGCATTTACAGCAATGCGTATGCGTGGTGCAAACTCTACTGATATCGCAATCCTTGTTGTTGCTGCAGATGATGGTGTAATGCCGCAGACTGTTGAGGCAATAAACCATGCAAAGGCAGCCGGTGTAGAGATTATCGTTGCTGTCAACAAGATAGATAAGCCAAGTGCCAATATCGACAAGGTTAAGCAGGAGCTCTCAGAGTATGAGCTTATCCCGGAGGATTGGGGCGGAAGCACAATATTCTGTCCTGTATCTGCACATACTAAGGAGGGTATCGACAATCTCCTTGAGATGATTCTTCTCACAGCAGAGGTGCTCGAGCTCAAGGCTAATCCGGACAGAAATGCAAGAGGTCTCGTAATCGAGGCACAGCTTGACAAGGGCCGTGGTGCGGTTGCCACAGTGCTTGTACAAAAAGGAACACTCCATGTCGGAGATCCTATCGCATGCGGAAGCAGCTATGGTAAGGTAAGAGCCATGATTGATGACAAGGGCCGCAGAGTAAAGGAGGCTAAGCCTTCTACGCCTGTAGAGATACTTGGACTTAACAGTGTGCCATCAGCAGGAGAGACATTTGTGGCATGCGATTCAGAGAAGGAGGCAAAGGCATTCTCTGACACATATATTTCAGAGGAGAAGAATAAGCTCATCGAGGATACAAAGGCAAAGATGTCACTTGATGATCTGTTCTCACAGATTCAGTCAGGCAACATGAAGGAGCTTGATATCATCGTAAAGGCAGATGTACAGGGTTCAGTTGAGGCTGTTAAGCAGAGTCTTGTCAAGCTTTCAAATGAGGAGGTTGTGGTCAAGGTCATCCATGGCGGCGTTGGTGCCATCAACGAGTCAGATGTTATCCTTGCATCAGCATCAAATGCAATCATCATTGGCTTTAACGTCAGACCGGATCCTGTTGCCAAGGCTACAGCAGACCGTGAGGGCGTAGATATCAGACTTTACAAGGTCATCTACAATGCAATCGAGGATGTATCTGCTGCCATGAAGGGTATGCTTGATCCTGTATTTGAGGAGAAGGTTATCGGACATGCGGAAATCAGACAGATTTTCAAGGCTTCAGGCGTTGGAAACATTGCAGGTTCATATGTGCTTGACGGATTTATGGAGAGAGGCTGCCGTGTCAGAATTAGCAGAGAGGGTGAGCAGATATTCGAGGGAGACCTTGCTTCACTCAAGAGATTCAAGGATGACGTCAAGGAGGTCAAGACAGGCTATGAGTGTGGTCTTGTATTTGACGGATTTAATGATATTCAGGAATTCGATATAGTTGAAGCTTACAAGATGGTAGAGGTTCCGAGATAATCATATATTGTTTATCTTGAATTAATGCAGCTATTCGGATAGTTACGGTTTAATATAAAAAGAAAGCGGGATTATATGAGAAAGAACAGCATAAAAAATATTCGTATCAACGAAGAGGTAATGCGTGAACTGTCAAATATCATACGCGGTGAGATAAAGGATCCGCGTATCAATCCCATGACAAGTGTTGTTGCTGTCGAGGTGGCACCTGATTTAAAGACAGCAAAGGCTTATATCAGTGTGCTTGGTGACAAGAAATCACAGGCTGATACACTTGCAGGACTTAAGTCAGCGGAGGGATATATACGCAGAACTCTCGCAAAGAACATCAATTTAAGAAATACACCTGCCATTACATTTATCATAGACCAGTCTATAGAGTATGGTGTTGAGATGTCTAAAAAGATTGATGAAGTAACAAAAAATCTCAAAGAGGATTAACAAAGAGGATTGATTATGACAGAGATTGATTCTATTTTAAAGGATGCACAATCAGTTGCCGTTTCCGGTCATGTGAGACCGGACGGCGACTGTGTCGGCTCAACACTTGCTGTATACAACTACATAAAGGATTATTATCCTGATATAAAGGCAAGGCTTTATTTAGAGCCAAGCCCAAACATCTTTAAGTTTATGCAAAGAGCAGATGAGATTGACAGCAGCTATGCGGATGATACAGTATACGATCTGTTCATAGCATGTGACTGCAGTGACACAGGCAGACTGGGAAGTGCAGCTAAGTATTTTGAGTCTGCAAAAAGGACACTTTGCATAGATCATCATGTCACAAACGGGGCCTTTGCAGACGCAAATTACATCTTTCCGGATGCGAGCTCAACCTGTGAGCTTGTGTTTGAACTTCTGCCGAAGGAGCGCATCACAATACAGATAGCAGAGTGTATTTACACAGGCATGGTGCATGATACAGGCGTGTTCCAGTATTCATGTACTTCAAAAAAGACTATGGATATAGCAGGCTCCCTGATGGAGATGGGCATTGATTATTCAAGGATAATCGATGATACATTTTATACAAAGACATTTGCCCAGAACAAGATTATGGGGCAGGCACTTTTGAATGCTGCTTTGTATCTGAATGGTGATGTTATATTGTCTGCAGTATCGCGTGCTGAGATGGAGAAGTACAACGTACTTCCAAAGCATCTCGACGGTATTGTAAATCAGCTGCGCGTGACAAAGGATATAAAGGTTGCTGTATTTCTCTACGAAAATGAGGATGGTACCTACAAGGGCAGCCTGCGCGTAAACGGTGATTACGATGTGGCAAAGGTTGCGTCAGTATTTGGCGGCGGTGGACATGTAAAGGCCGCCGGATTTACGATTGAAGGACCGCTTGAGGTGGCAACAGACCGCATCCTTACGGCAATTAAGGATAATATTTAGGGAGAGATTCTTGGGCAGATGGTTAATGGAATAATCAATGTATACAAGGAAAAGGGCTATACAAGCTTTGACGTTGTGGCAAAGCTTCGAGGCATATTCCACCAGAAGAAGATTGGTCATACAGGTACACTTGATCCTGATGCGCAAGGCGTCCTTCCTGTCTGCCTTGGAAAGGCAACCAGAGTGTGTGACCTTTTGACAGATAAGGACAAGGTCTATAAAGCTGTGCTGCTTTTAGGACAGGAGACAGATACACAGGATATTTCAGGGCAGGTCTTAAATCAGGCTGAGGTCAATGTGACTGAGCAGGCGGTGTATGATGCAATATCACAGTTTATTGGCAGACAAAAGCAGGTGCCGCCAATGTATTCGGCTCTAAAGGTCAATGGGAAAAAGCTCTATGAGCTTGCCAGGGAGGGCAAGGTTATAGAGAGAAAAGCCAGGGATATCGAGGTGTTTGATATCAAGGTTGAAAGCATTGATTTGCCTGAGGTTACGATGACGGTGCACTGTTCAAAGGGCACGTATATCAGGACGTTGTGCAATGACATCGGAGAGAGGATGGGCTGCCATGGCTGCATGAAGTCACTGCTTAGAGTAAGGGTAGCAGGCTTTGACTTAGAGCATGCACTTACACTTTCACAGATTCAGTCAAAGGTGGATGAAGGCTGCTTTGATATGGTGATGCCTGTTGACGGAGTATTCGAAAATCTGCCGGCAGTGCATACTGCTTCAGATGCTGATAAGCTTGTCAGAAATGGAAATAAAATTCCGGCAGTGCTTACGGATTATTTAAAACACAGTGCTGACTCTGATATAAGATACAGAGTATACAATCATGAGGGCATATTTGTCGGTGTGTATTCGTATCTTGATGAGACCGGTGAGTTTAAGCCGGTTAAGATTTTTATGGAATAGAATAGTATACAGATATTATGGAATATATAAGCAAAACTCTGGATTTTCATGTCAAGGAGCCGTCCGTCATCTCGTTTGGAAAGTTTGACGGGCTTCATAGAGGACATGAATTTCTGATGGAAAAGCAAATTGAACAGAGCAATCTGCATGGCTACAAGCGCATCATATTTACGTTTGACATTCCTCCCAAATCGGAGGTACTTGGCGTTGAGTCAAAGGTTATAATCACAAACGATGAAAAAGAGTATGTGTTTGAAAAATCAGGTATTGACTATCTGATAGAGTGTCCGTTTGTGCCACAGGTGATGACGATGGAGGCGGATGCGTTTGTCAGATGGATAGTTAAAAGTCTTAATGTCAAGTGTATCATTGTCGGAGATGATTTCCGTTTCGGGCACAACAGGGCAGGAGACCATCGGCTGCTTTCTGCGATGGCAGGAGAGCTTGGATACGAGCTTATTGTGGTGGACAAGATAAAGGATGGAGCCAGGGATATAAGCAGTACCTATATCCGCGAGGAGATTGCGGCAGGACATATTAAAAAGGCGAATGAACTGCTGGGATATCCCTTTTTCATAAAAGGAAGAGTAGTGCATGGCAGAGCACTGGGCAGGACTATTGGCATTCCGACAGTCAACCTTTCAGTGCCGCACGATAAGCTGCTTCCACCAAAGGGAGTGTATATGTCAAGAGTTCTTGTCAGGGACAACTGGTACCTTGGTGTAACCAATATAGGATGCAAGCCTACTATAGAGGGCAAAAATCCAATCGGTGCAGAGACATATATCATAGATTTTGGGCAGGATGTTTACGGACAGGATATCATGGTAGAGCTTCATAAGTTCGTAAGACCTGAGATGAAGTTTGATTCAATAGAAGCGTTAAAGAGCCAGATGAGTGCAGATATCAATTATACAATCAATTATGCAGGCAGTCACACATTCTAGTGTGGCTGTTTTTTTGCGAAATTACCCAAAATAACGAAAAAATGACAAATATTACGGAAATATTACGGAGAAATATTGACATTTTAACAATTTGTGATATACTCGTAAACATGGGATTATGGATAGCATGAACTGGAGGCTATATGAAAAATAAATTAAAATTAGGACAGGCAGCAGGCGTTGTAGCGTTTGCTATTATTATAGGTGCTGTATCTATGAGTTCAAGCAGCACAGTAGATGCCAGAACATCATTAAAGGAAAACAGAACAGTCAATGCGGGGGTGGTCCTTGGTCTGACAGAGGCGGCAGATGCCACAGAGCTTCTCACAGCAGGGGTTACATCGGCTCTTACTTATTATGGAGCTGACGTATCGGTAGCGCAAAACGACAGCAATGTTGTTACTGCATCTGCTCAGGGTGCACAGGTTGGCAATACTGCACAGGAGACAGAACAGGCAAATGAGGCATCCCAGACACCGACAGCCGCACAGACCTGTGGTTACACAAATCTTGGTATGTCGGCTATCAGCAGCGGAAACTTAAATATCAGACAGGAAGCTTCGACAGACAGCGAGGTAATAGGAATACTTACCAATCACAATGCCTGTGAGCTTCTTGAGGATGCCGGAGAATGGTACAAGGTCACATCAGGCAAGGTGACAGGATATGTAAACAAGCAGTATCTTGTGACAGGAGATGAGGCAGAGGCTATTGCAGAACAGGAGATTAAGACGGTTGCCACAGTAAATACGGAAACACTGAATGTGCGTGCAGAGAAGTCAACAGAGGCTGCGGTGCTTTCGCAGGTTGGAAATTCAGAGGCATTCACGGTTAATTCTGTCGCTGACGGCTGGGTTGAGATAAGTGTGGATGATTCGGTAGGATATATATCACAGGATTATGTGACACTGGCACAGGCACTTCCTACAGCAAAGACAATAGAGCAGGTGAAGTATGGTGACGGCGTATCAGATGTAAGGGCATCTGTTGTATCGTATGCGTTACAGTTTGTCGGAAACAGATATGTGTGGGGTGGTACAAGCCTTGAGAAGGGAGTTGACTGCTCAGGCTTCACAATGAGAATTCTTGGAAAGTATGGAATCTCATTACCGCATTCATCAAGAGCACAGCCTTCATACGGCACAAAAATCAGTGCATCTGAAGCAAAGCCGGGAGATTTATTCTTCTACGGAAGTGGAAGGAGTATCTCACATGTTGCAATTTATATCGGAAACGGACAGATTGTACATGCCAGCAACAAGCGTGATGGAATCAAGGTTTCAAATGCATATTACAGAAATCCGATTTGTGTCGCAAGATATTTGCCGGATTAATAAAAAAACAGTTTACAACAAATGCTTACTATGCTATACTGCATAAGTGTGGTTTTGCCCATGTTCGGTAGTTGGACACTCCGACCTATTGCTGAGCATCATACAGTTATCAGGGCGCATTATAATATAAGGAGGATCAACAATGATCGCAAAGGAAAAGAAACAGGCTATTATCGCAGAGTACGGTAGAACACCAAATGACACAGGTTCACCAGAGGTTCAGATTGCAATTCTTTCAGCAAGAATCGCAGAGTTAACTGAGCATTTCAAACAGAACCCAAAGGATCATCATTCAAGAAGAGGAATGTTAAAGATGATCGGTCAGAGACGTGGATTACTTGCATACCTTAAGGAGATTGATATCGAGAGATATCGTTCACTTATCGAGCGTTTAGGACTCAGAAAATAGTATTTTCTTTAGAGCGGAGTAATTATTATTCCGCTCTATTATTGTTTTTATTATTGTTTTTTGAAAAGCAGAAGTAAGCCGAGACCACTAAAGAGTGCATGAGCATACATGTATTGTTTAGTAGTTTCGGAAGAGGAATACACTTCTGCAAAAGAATTTTTAAGGAGAATTAATATGTACAAAAGTTATTCAATGGAACTTGCCGGCAGGACTCTTACTGTAGATATCGGAAGAGTAGCAGCTCAGGCAAACGGAGCTGTTTTTATCAAGTATGGTGATACAACAGTCCTTTCAACAGCTACAGCATCTGACAAGCCACGTGACGGTGTGGATTTCTTCCCACTCAGCGTTGAGTTCGAGGAGAAGATGTACTCTGTAGGAAAAATTCCGGGTGGTTTTAACAAGCGTGAGGGAAAGGCATCTGAGAACGCTATCCTTACAGATCGTGTAATTGACCGTCCTATGAGACCTCTTTTCCCAAAGGATTACAGAAATGATGTTACATTAAACAACCTTGTCATGTCAGTGGATCCTGAGTGCCGTCCTGAGATAGTTGCAATGATCGGTACAGCTCTTGCTGTTCATATATCAGATATTCCGTTTGACGGACCATGTGCCATGACACAGATGGGACTTGTTGATGGAGAGTTTATCGTAAACCCTTCACAGAAGCAGTGGGATGAGGGCGATTTACAGCTCACAGTTGCTTCTACAAAGGAAAAGGTCATCATGATTGAAGCAGGAGCCAATGAGATTCCTGAGGATCAGATGATTGAGGCAATCTACAAGTGCCACGATATCAACCAGACAGTTATCGCATTCATGGATCAGATCCGTGATGAGATTGGCAAGCCAAAGCATGAGTATGAGAGCTGTGCTATTCCTGAGCAGATGTTCGAGGATATCAAGAAAATTGTTACTCCTGAGCAGATGGAGGAGGCAGTATTCACAGATGAGAAGCAGAAGCGTGAGGAAAATATAAGAGCTATCACAGAGCAGTTAGAGGAAGCATTCGCTGACAATGAGGAGTACCTTGCAGTACTTGGTGAGGCTATTTACCAGTATCAGAAGAAGACAGTCAGAAAGATGATTTTAAAGGATCATAAGCGTCCGGACGGCCGTGCAATCAACCAGATCAGACCACTCGCAGCAGAGGTTGATTTGATTCCTAGAGTTCACGGCTCTGCAATGTTTACCCGTGGACAGACACAGATTTGTGATGTTGTAACGCTTGCTCCTTTATCAGAGATTCAGAAAATCGACGGACTTGATGCAAATATCACAACAAAGAGATATATGCATCACTATAACTTCCCTGCATACTCTGTAGGAGAGACAAAGGTATCACGTGGACCGGGACGTCGTGAGATTGGACACGGAGCACTTGCTGAGAAGGCACTTGTTCCTGTACTTCCAAGCATTGAGGAGTTCCCATATACTATCCGTGCCGTATCTGAGACATTTGAGTCAAACGGCTCTACATCAATGGCTTCAACATGTGCATCATGTATGTCACTTATGGCTGCAGGTGTTCCGATTAAGGCTATGGTTGCCGGAATCTCATGCGGACTTGTAACAGGCGATACAGATGATGATTTCCTTGTACTTACAGATATCCAGGGTCTTGAGGATTTCTTCGGAGATATGGATTTCAAGGTAACAGGTACACATAAGGGTATCACAGCTATCCAGATGGATATCAAGATTCACGGACTTACAAGACCTATCGTTGAGGAGGCAATCGCAAGAACACGTGAGGCACGTCTCTACATCATGGATGAGGTTATGAGCAAGGCAATCGCTGAGCCTAGAAAAGAAGTAAATGAGTGGGCTCCAAAGATTGAGCAGATTACAATCGATCCATCAAAGATTGGTGATGTTGTCGGACAGAAGGGTAAGACAATCAATGAGATTATCGATAGAACCGGTGTCAAGATCGATATCACAGATGATGGCGCTGTTTCAGTTTGCGGAACAGATAAAGAGATGATTGCAAAGGCAATCGACATGATTAAGATTATCACAACTGATTTTGAGCAGGGACAGATCCTTGAGGGAACAGTTGTAAGCATCAAGGAGTTCGGTGCTTTCATCGAATTTGCTCCTGGCAAAGAGGGAATGGTTCACATTTCTAAGATTGCAAAAGAGAGAATCAACAGAGTAGAGGATGTACTCACACTTGGAGACAAGGTAAAGGTTGTTTGCCTTGGCAAGGACAAGATGGGAAGAATCAGCTTCTCTATGAAGGATGTAAAAGAGGATTAATTAATATACGTTAAAGTATAACAATAATATCCAGGTAAAGGGCTGCACGCAGGTGCAGTCCTTTTAATATATGAAATTATATTAATGAGGTTTGAGTTAGGACAAAACAGGTGCGTTTGGGTATGTGTTAACGTAGTGATTAATACTATGATATGAGGGTCAAAAGGTATTTTGCCCTTTTAATCATACTATGAGCGAAGCTGTGTCATATTGTGAAAACGAATCATATACTAAATTAAAAAATAAAATAATAATGAAAAATGCGAAATATAGTATAAATGCAAATCTGGTATATAAAAATGGATATAGTGGTAAAAATGTCAATATAGCAGTGCTTGATACGGGTGTGTTTAAACACAAACAGCTTGATGGGTGTATAAAGCACTTTATGGATTTTGTGGGTGGAAAGGAGACATGTTATGACGATAACGGGCATGGTACACATGTGTGCGGTATATTATCGGCTGCAGATATAGGCATGGCTCCGGGGGCAGGACTATATGTGTTTAAGGTGCTTGATTATCTTGGCATGGGGCAGACATCGGATTCAATTCGTGCACTTAAGTATATAAAAGAAAACTGTGTCAGACTTAATATAAAAATACTCAACTTCTCTGTAGGATATCTGCCATGTTCTGATACAGCAGAGCGTATTAAGATATTGAAGCTGATAGATGAATTGTGGGATATGGGAGTGGTAGTTGTTGCAGCAGCGGGCAACTACGGCCCGGCACCGTTTTCTGTAACTGTGCCGGGAATTTCAAGAAAGATAATTACAGTTGGAAGCTTCGATGATATAAGAAGCGGCAAAGGTCCGACCGATTGCTGTATTGTAAAGCCTGAGATTCTGGCTCCCGGGCATGATATCATAAGCCTTGGAACGAGGGATGGCACATATGTAAGAAAAGCAGGTACTTCAATGGCTACACCGATTGTGTCAGGTGCCATAGCACTTCTATTGGAAAAAAATCCAAATATGAGACCGGAGGCGGTTAAGCTAGCCCTGTATAATACATGTGACAGGGCAGGAGATAGTCACAAAGGCTCGTGGGGGATTATAAATGTTGATAAATTGGTGGGAATATTATAATATGTATTAGAGATTTATTATAGAAAATATAGGAAATATTAGGTTGTATAATAGTAATTTCGTGGTAGGGCTTAAATGAGAAAAATATTACAAAGACTGCTTTCAAAGCTATTTATCGTTTCAACAATAATAATCATACAGATGATATGGTGGTTCTTTTTGTTTTATACGGCATCTGTTGCCAGCAGGGTGTTTCAGGATCTGCTGTATGTGGCAGCCATATTGCTTTCGCTTTATATTGTCAACAGGCGGATGAAAATGTATATAAAAATGTCATGGATATTTTTGATACTGAGTGTTCCAATCGTTGGTATTCCGTGCTATTTCTTTTTCGGAAGACCGGAGCTTACGTCGAAGACACAGAAAAGAATGGCAAGAATTGTGGAAGCATATGCGCCGCTTCGGCCTGAAAACGAGCTGCTAAATGAGACACTCAGACTGACAGACATGGATGCATACAGACAAAGCAGGCTTATCACTCAAAATCAGAAATATCCACTGTATGCGGAGGACTGCACAGAGTACTTTAAATCAGGTGAGGAGGCTTTTGAGAGCATTTTAAAAGATTTAAGGTCAGCTGAAAAGTTTATCTTTATGGAGTATTTCATAATCGGCAGTGGCGTTATGCTTGATCAGATACTTGATATACTCAAAGAAAAGGTAAAGCATGGAGTTGTGGTGAGAATCATATATGATGATTTTGGCAGCATAAATGCCATTCCGCCGCATTTTATAAAGGAGATGGAGAGTATCGGAATACAGACCAGACGCTTCAATCCATATAAGCCCATGCTTTCAGTAATTATGAATGACAGGGATCATAGGAAGATACTGGTGATAGACGGACGTGTGGCGCATACCGGTGGTTACAATATAGCAGATGAGTATATCAACAAAAAAATCAGGTTTGGTTACTGGAAGGATGCCGGTATCCGTGTAGAGGGAGAGTGTGTAAACAGTTTCACGACGATGTTCCTTGAGATGTGGAATTATATCAATAAGGACAATGCTGTGCATGATGAATATCTGAATCCACACAATACCTTCAGCCAGTCAGAGAAAAGCGGTTTTGTCCAGCCGTTTTGCGATTCTCCACTTGAGCATGATGATGTAGGAGAGAATCTTTATGTGAGTATCATCTCAAGAGCTAAAAAATATGTTTATATTTTTACACCGTATCTGATACTTGGAACAGAGCTGTCACATGCTATGATATCGGCAGCCAGGTCAGGTGTTGATGTGCGTATTGTTGTACCTAAGATTCCCGATAAAAAGCTCATTTATCTGCAGACAAAAGCCAATTTCAGACCTCTTATCGAGGCGGGGGTAAGGATATATCTATACACACCCGGCTTTATACATTCAAAGTGTATAGTGGCAGATGATGATACTGCGATAGTTGGCACATGTAATCTGGATTTCAGGAGCATGTATTGGAATTTTGAGGATTTTGTATACATGTACAGGACTCAGTGCATCGGAAAAATAAAAGAGGATGCGATAGAGACGTTTGCGGTTTCAGAGGAGGTGTATGAGGAAAGCACAAATGATATCTCATTTGCAGGCAGGCTGCTGCAGAGTATTTTGCAGCTTTTTGCACCGCTTTTGTAAATGTGACTGTAAAGCGTCTGATAAAAATCTGTTGAATAATGTTACAAGTTGTAATATAATAATCCAAGCGATTGCATAAGCAACGCACGAAGAAACTGAATATGTAGCATAAAGGTGTCGGAGCAGACAAGCATTTGAATCTGATTTATGACAGACGATGTGAAGCTGGCTCCGGTGAAAAGGGAAACAGGTGCAAATCCTGTACGAACTCGTCACCGTAATTAAGGAGTGACGGCCGATAGGTCACTGGGCAACCGGGAAGACGGCCGAAGCAATGATATATAAGCCGGGAGACCTGCCTTTGTGTTGTACGGAAACAATAGTGTTTCAAGCCACGAGTAACTGGCTGTACGTGATGAAATAATTATAATTACAGACAAGGTTATGATAGCCGTATAGTCTGGGTTAGAAGGATTTTGACATGTATAGCTCTTTGACATAATAGTACAAAGAGCTTTTATTTTTGACGCTTTAAATGTTTTCGTCTTACATATTTAAAACATGTGCAGCTTAATAGCTGCAAGGAGAATGAAAAGGAGAAAACATGAAAAAGAAATTAGTAGTAGTACTGATGGCAGCAGTTATGGCTATGACAGCAGTGACCGGCTGTGGCAGCAAGGCAGATGATGCAAAGAATGATACACAGGCATCTAAGGCTTCAGAGAGTGAGACAAGCGCAAACGCAGATCAGGAGGCAGCAATGCATGTGGCAGATTTAATTGATGCAATCTATGTGCAGGAGAGAACAGATGATACTGACAAGCAGTGCAAGGCGGCTAAGGAGGCCTGGGACAAGCTCACAGACGCACAGAAGGAGCTTGTAGAGGGAGAAAATGCTGATCCTGACTATTTCGGCAGAGATACAGGCGATGCTTCAAAGGATGATCCGAGAAACCAGGATGATATCGGCGAGAACGAGATTCTTGTAGTAAGCTTTGGTACATCCTTCAACGACAGCCGTGTGGCTGATATCAAGGGTGTGGAGGATGCAATAGCAGCTGCAAATCCTGACTGGTCAGTCAGAAGAGCCTTCACAGCACAGATTATCATCAATCATGTACAGGCAAGAGATGACGAGAAGATTGACAATATGGATCAGGCACTTGAGCGTGCAGTCAAAAATGGTGTAAAGAATCTTGTGGTACAGCCTACACACCTGATGCATGGCGCAGAGTATGATGAGCTTTCAGAGGCTGTAGAGAAGTATAAGGATAAATTTGAGTCTGTAAAGATTGCAGAGCCACTCCTCGGTGAGGTTGGAAGTGATGCAACAGTTGTAAATGAGGATAAAAAGGCCGTTGCAGAAATTCTTACAGAGGAAGCAGTGGAAAAGGCAGGCTATGACAGCCTTGATGCTGCAAAGGAAGAGGGCACAGCATTTGTATTTATGGGACATGGAACAAGCCATACAGCAAAGATTTCATACAGCCAGATGCAGAGCCAGATGACAGATTTGGGTTATGAGAACGTATTTATCGGAACTGTAGAGGGTGAGCCGGAGGATACATCATGTGAGTCTGTCATTGAGAAGGTGTCAGCCGCTGGTTACAAGAATGTCATTCTTCGTCCGCTTATGGTTGTTGCAGGAGACCATGCCAACAATGATATGGCGGGAAGTGATGATGATTCATGGCTTTCACAGTTTAAGGCATCAGGAAAGTTCGATAAAATCGATACACAGATTAACGGACTTGGTGAGATTGAGGGTATCCAGAAGCTTTATGTTGAGCATACAGCGGCTGCTATGAGCAAGTAGCAGTTACTTAAATGTATAGTGGGGAAGCTATAAAATAACAGGAGCAGTATATCAGACATGAGAAAATTATTCAGAAACAAGTTTACTTATATCGTTGCAATGACACTGGTTTGTGCCATGAGCTTGGCAGCCTGCGGTAATAAGAATGCAAAAGCTGAAACAGAAAGCAAAAAAGCAGTGCAGAACGCGACAGAGAGCACAAAAAAGGCTGAAAAAACAGAAAAGATAGCACTTTCAGATGGTACATATACAGCAGAGTTTACTACAGACAGCTCAATGTTTCATGTGAATGATGCATATGACAACAAAGGTACACTCACCGTGAAGGATGGCAAGGCAACAATACATGTTGCTCTTACATCCACACACATTGTAAATCTCTTTTTGGGAACAGCAAAGGATGCCTCAAAGGACAAGGCTGAGCTTTTGGAGCCAACTGTTGAGACTGTCGATTATGGAGATGGCACAACTGAGGAGGTCAATGCGTTTGATATACCGGTTCCTGTTTTGGATGAGAAATTTGACCTTGCACTTATCGGTACAAAGGGCAAATGGTATGACCACAAGGTAAAGGTCTCAAATGCCACACCTGCGGACGCAGATGCAAGCGTATCTGAGAGTGCAGGAAAAGAGCTTCCTGACGGAACATACAATATCAATCTCGATTTCGAGGGCGGAAGCGGTAAGGCGAGCATTGCATCACCTGCCGAGGTAACTATAAGCGGTGGAGCCGCTACTGCAACAGTGCAGTGGAGCAGTCCAAACTATGACTATATGATAGTTGACGGACAGAAATACATGCCTGTAAATACAGACGGCAATTCTGTATTTGAAATTCCGGTTAAGCTTGATACACCTATGCAGGTTATCGGAGATACAGTTGCTATGAGCAAGCCGCACGAGATTGAGTACACACTCACCTTCCATTCAGATTCTGCTACAGAAGTGCTTGGTGAGGATGGAGAATAATTAAGCTATGCATGGAAGAAAAAAGATAATTATATATATATTGA
>OJOI01000669.1_pt1 | contig 21942 bp, 15 predicted proteins | sample 1598061 | NCBI WGS metagenome assembly OJOI01 (sample SAMN01915224, study PRJEB22387) | human gut metagenome | isolation source: stool | host: Homo sapiens | place: USA
ATAAAATAGGCATTTTTCGGCAATAATTTCGGAGTTTTTAAATGAAAGAGCCGTGATTGACTTGTTGACTTTTTCACCTCTAAATTCTTGTTTTTTAAAAATATTGTGTAAATTTGCGAAGTGAAAGAGGTAGATTGCTTTACTCTTGAATATAGTATTTTATGAATAGAAGAGTGACAAATAGCCCCTAATCAACCAAAAAACTTTTAATCACCCAAAAAACTTTTAGTAATATGAAAAAATTTTTACTATCCACAGTCATTGCGCTGATGGCATTGTGCGCATCGGCGGCGATAGGCGACACCTTCTCGGTAGGGAAGTTGAACTATCAAGTGACATCAAACGGCACGACCGAGGATTATCCTCAGGTCACGGTCGCAGGTCTTAGTGCTGAAGGAAAAGCGATAAGTAGTCTTAACCTTCAAATCCAAAGCACGGTGCTCTACAACGGCACTCGCTACCGCGTCACCGAAATTGGTGCTTACGCATTCTACGCTCAGAAAAATCTTGTTACGTTGTGGGTGCGCTGGGGCATTACGAAAATCAAGAATAATGCCTTTCAGTCTTGCACCAACCTCACACAGGCGAGATTGGCGAGTTCGGTAGATTATATTGAAAGTTCGGCTTTCAACAACTGCTCATCGTTGAAGTATGTGTTTTATGCCAATACTTATTTCATAGATTCTCATTATGCTACAAATTGTATGCCTAATAATTCGGGCATGATCCTTTTAGTGAGTAATGCTGCAAAGAATACTGTGGAACGAGCCAAAGGAATTGCTGCGTTTAAAAAATTTGCCACTATTTATCGTAATTACGAAGCGTTTGATTTTGCGTTTACCGATGGCGGATACTATGTGGCAAGTACCTTACCGGACGACAAACCAACGAAAAACCGGCATGGCGTTTTCAAATTAGTGGGTTTGAATTCTTCAAACACGGAGTATGCTCCCACCGCAAGTTCCTATACGGTAGATGGCTATACCTACGATTTGGCAGAAGTCACCTACAACGCTTGTGAGTCGAATTCCAATCTGAAAACGGTGGATTTATCAAGGCTTTCGCATTTGAGAGAAATTTGGGATTACGCTTTTAAAGGTTGCTCTGCGCTGACTACGATTAAATTAAATTCGTCAACATCTTTGGGTATTAGAACAGAGGCTTTTGCCAACTGCACATCGCTGACCACTCTAAACTTGCCGAGCAATGTGTATGATATTTACGGCTCGGCGGTGAATGGGTGCAGCAATCTTAAAACAATAACTGTGAGCACTCTCAACAAGCACCTGTGCGATGTGAATGGCATCGTGTATAGCAAGGACAAAACTGAATTGGTGAGGTGTCCTCCGGGCCACAATACCACGATATTTAACCATTCTTCGTTTCCATCAACCCTGAAAAAGATTGGCCTTCGCGCATTTGCGACGTGTAAAAAGATTCAGAAGATACATATTCCTTATGGGGTGAAAACAATTGAGATGTGCTTTCAGGAATGTACCGGTCTCACCACTTTGCAGATTCCAAGTAGCGTTACAGATTTTGGTTATGCTATGTGGGGTGATATTCCCAACCTTACATATTTTTACTACAATTTCTCGACACCGCCTTCGGGAATGCCTTATGGCCCTTATAGCAGCGCTCCACGAATCACGCTTTATGTGCCCGACGAAGCGATTGAAGCCTACAAGAAGGCCACATATTGGAGCACGTGGAAATACATCAAAGGTGGGGCTTACGATGTCACTACCAATGATGCTATGGAAACCTTGCGCTACACTATCCACAGCAATAAGGCGGAAACCATCAATGGCAACTCGTATGCTGGCAGGGCGATGCTGGTGTATGCCCCCGACCCAACGGTTTACTCACAAACTTATGCTGTGCCCGACCACGTGACACTTGCCAATGGTAAAAAGTATGCCGTCACTGCCATCAACTCCAATGTGTGCAGCGGTGGTATGCGCACTTCTGCCACCCTCACGCTCGGAGCCAATGTGGATTCCATTTTCTCCAATGCTTTTCAGGGAAAGACCATGCTCACAGGACTTAAACTCAACTCCAACTTGACGTATATCGGTGTGAATGCGTTCTACGACTGCCGCATCGCCAACGATTTGGCTCTGCCTTACGGTTTCAAAAAACTTTCCTCAGGCGCGTTTTACAACAATTCGTTTAAGCGCTTCCTGATTCCAGGATCGCTAATATCGCTGGGTCACACTTGCCTTGCGAGAAACAACTATCTGGAAGAATTAGTCATCAACGACCCATTTTGGGCAAGATCCACAAGCTGGGACTTGACCAAAATACCCACATCGTGCAAGCTCTATGTGCCTGTGGGCAGCGTAGAGGCATACAAGAATAATGAAAAGTGGGGCAAGCTCAAAGTGATGGCAGGCTCCTACGACTTCACCTACAATAATGCAAACCCCAACAGAACCATATACCACATGACGGTGACCAGCGGCACGCCACTCACCGTAGATGGCGTGACCTATGCCGGCAAGGCTAAATATGTGTATCACCCAGCGAATATGACGCTTGAGAGCCCCACGGCTTTTGGCTGTACCAACTCTGAAATCGACATGACTAATGGCGGATCTAAAAAGTATCTTATGACAGAGTTTGGCGACAAACTGCTGAAATGGTGTGACCAAGTGACAACTGTGAGAGTTGAAAGAATGGAGCACTTGGAGCGCATTGGCGAGAGTGCCTTCGAACTTTCCGGTGTCACGCAATTCACCGTGCCAGCGTCGTGCACCTCTATCGGCGATGAGGCGTTTTTTGATTGTAGAAAACTCTCTGAACTGATGCTGATGCGAAATCAAAACCGCACTTATGGCTATCGCTTCTATGGGCGTAATGCCTCTGACTTTAAGTGTTATGTATATTGGAAAGACCATTACAAAGTGTATTATCAAGCGTGTGATTGGACGGCGCTATCGGGGTGGCCTTCCCCCAGAGATTTAGTGAATGGCTGGGTACAGATAAATGACGGTTCCACAGTCAGTACATTTGTAGTTTATCACCCAGTGGATTGGGAAGCATCGGGCTTGAATGCCTACATTGTTGACGGCTACGATAAGAACAAGAAGATAGCAAGCACCATGAAAATGGGGAGAACCTCCACTGCCAATGGCGTGTTGATTGAAGGCTACAAGCAAAACGTCATTTACAAACTCAAGCGCCCCATCACAGAGCCCACCAATCCCGGCAATTACCTTCAGGGAACTGTTACGAGTGAGAATTTGGATCTGTATAAAGTGGCCTACGTGTTCGACAAAAAGGATAAGTATTTCTGGAAACCATCTTCTGGCTACAGAACTGAAGCAGGTTCAGCGTTCTTGCGACTGACCAACACACAAGCAGGTAACACCACCAAAGTTTACATCGACCGCTGGGCGAAAGCCACAGGCGACATCAATGGCGATGGTGAAGTGAATGTGAGCGACGTTACTGCCCTGATTAACAAAATCCTCGGCAGCAGCACCTATTCCGACGCCGTGTGCGACATCAACGGCGACGGTGAAATCAACGTGAGCGATGTCACCGCCCTGATTAATCTGATTTTGAAGTAAAGACCCTCCCAAACCCTCCCTTAGGGAGGGCTTACTGGGGGTGGAATCTGACTTGTCTGACGGGTCTGACGGGTCCGACGGGTCTGCTTGGGTCCGTTTGGGTCTGTGAAATAAAATTTACACCTATTTAATCCATTGAAATCCAATTTTCACCTATTTATTTTTTAGGGTGTTAATAGGGTTTAATGGATTAAATAGGTGTTCTGCTCCCATCAGACCCAGAACCGACCCTTCGGACCCAAGCGGACCCATAACAGACCCAAAGCAGACCTATTTCCCCAATAAAACTCGTTGATTTTTTGTTGAATCTGAATCTGTGTGAGCTTTTTTTTGTTTCTTGAAAAAATATGTGTAACTTTGTGGAAAATGGGGTGGTTGTGCTCTGATGAAAAACGATTTTTTATGAATAGAGAGTGGCCAAATTCCCTTTTGCGACTAATCAACAAAAACTAATAATTTTAAAACATTTTATGAATATGAAAAAGCAACTACTATTTCTGCTTTTCGCCCTGCTGGCACTGTGCGCATCGGCGGCGATAGGCGACACCTTCTCGGTAGGGAAGTTGAGTTATCGAGTGACAACAAATGGCACTGACGAGGATTATCCTCAAGTCACGGTCACGGGTCTTAGCAGTGATGGGTTAACTATTGCAAATCTTAACCTTCAAATTCAAAGCACGGTGCTCTACAACGGCACTCGCTATAGAGTTACTGAAATTGATTCTTACGCATTCAAAGGCAAAGTTAATATTGTTACGTTGTGGGTGCGCTGGGGCATTTTGAGAATCAAGAATAATGCCTTTCAGTCCTGTACCAATCTCAGAGAGTTGAGGTTGGCGAGTTCGGTAGAGTATATTGAAAATTTAGCTTTCAATAAGTGCTCATCGTTGAAATTTGTGTACTACGCCAACGTAAAATTCTCTAAAAGTAAAATCGCATCAAATTGTATGCCCGAGAATTCAAACATGGTGCTTATAACGAGCAAAGCCGATTTGTATTCTGCGTGGTATGCTAAGAATATTTATGCGTTTAAGCATTTTTCCACCATTTATTCTAATCACGAGGCGTTCGATTTTGTGTTTACCGATGGCGGATACTATGTGGTAAGTACCTTACCAAACGAGAGACCAACGAAATACCGGCATGGCGTTTTCCAATTAGTGGGTTTAAATACTTCAAACACGGAATATGCCCCCACCGCAAGTTCTTATACGGTAGATGGCTATACCTACGATTTGGCAGAGATTACCTACAAAGCTTGTGAGTCAAATTCTACTCTGAAAACGGTGGATCTATCAAGGCTTTCGCATTTGAAGGATATTAACAAAAGCGCTTTTAAATATTGCACTGCACTGAGTACTGTTAAATTAAATTCGTCGTCAACACCTTTGGCAATTAGAGACGAGGCGTTTGCGTACTGTACGTCGCTGACCACATTCAACGTGACGAACAATGTGGATGATTTAGCCCCCACAGCGGTGGCCGGGTGCAGCAATCTTACTACAATAACTGTGGGATCGCTCAACACGCGCTTCTGCGATGTGAATGGCATGTTGTATAGCAAGGACAAAACAGCATTGAAGAGATGTCCGCCAGGCTACAGAACCACGATATTCAACCATTCTGCGTTTCCCTCAACACTGACAAAGATTGACGTTCACGCATTTCAGACGTGTGAAAAGGTAGAGAAGATTTATATCCCTTATGGAGTGAAAGATATTTCCGATTCATTTCAAGGTTGCAAATCTCTCACCACATTGCAGTTTCCAAGTAGCATTACTAGTTTTCTTTATATCAAATGGGGCGACCTACCCAAGCTAACAACTGTTTATTTAAATATCAATACACCGCCTTTGGGAATGAATGTTGGCTCTAATAGCAGCGCTCCACGACACACGCTTTATGTGCCCGACGAAGCGATTGAAGCCTACAAGAAGGCCACATATTGGAGCACGTGGAAATACATCAAAGGTGGGGCTTACGATGTCACTACCAATGATGCTATGGAAACCTTGCGCTACACTATCCACAGCAATAAGGCGGAAACCATCAATGGCAACTCGTATGCTGGCAGGGCGATGCTGGTGTATGCCCCCGACCCAACGGTTTACTCACAAACTTATGCTGTGCCCGACCACGTGACACTTGCCAATGGTAAAAAGTATGCCGTCACTGCCATCAACTCCAATGTGTGCAGCGGTGGTATGCGCACTTCTGCCACCCTCACGCTCGGAGCCAATGTGGATTCCATTTTCTCCAATGCTTTTCAGGGAAAGACCATGCTCACAGGACTTAAACTCAACTCCAACTTGACGTATATCGGTGTGAATGCGTTCTACGACTGCCGCATCGCCAACGATTTGGCTCTGCCTTACGGTTTCAAAAAACTTTCCTCAGGCGCGTTTTACAACAATTCGTTTAAGCGCTTCCTGATTCCAGGATCGCTAATATCGCTGGGTCACACTTGCCTTGCGAGAAACAACTATCTGGAAGAATTAGTCATCAACGACCCATTTTGGGCAAGATCCACAAGCTGGGACTTGACCAAAATACCCACATCGTGCAAGCTCTATGTGCCTGTGGGCAGCGTAGAGGCATACAAGAATAATGAAAAGTGGGGCAAGCTCAAAGTGATGGCAGGCTCCTACGACTTCACCTACAATAATGCAAACCCCAACAGAACCATATACCACATGACGGTGACCAGCGGCACGCCACTCACCGTAGATGGCGTGACCTATGCCGGCAAGGCTAAATATGTGTATCACCCAGCGAATATGACGCTTGAGAGCCCCACGGCTTTTGGCTGTACCAACTCTGAAATCGACATGACTAATGGCGGATCTAAAAAGTATCTTATGACAGAGTTTGGCGACAAACTGCTGAAATGGTGTGACCAAGTGACAACTGTGAGAGTTGAAAGAATGGAGCACTTGGAGCGCATTGGCGAGAGTGCCTTCGAACTTTCCGGTGTCACGCAATTCACCGTGCCAGCGTCGTGCACCTCTATCGGCGATGAGGCGTTTTTTGATTGTAGAAAACTCTCTGAACTGATGCTGATGCGAAATCAAAACCGCACTTATGGCTATCGCTTCTATGGGCGTAATGCCTCTGACTTTAAGTGTTATGTATATTGGAAAGACCATTACAAAGTGTATTATCAAGCGTGTGATTGGACGGCGCTATCGGGGTGGCCTTCCCCCAGAGATTTAGTGAATGGCTGGGTACAGATAAATGACGGTTCCACAGTCAGTACATTTGTAGTTTATCACCCAGTGGATTGGGAAGCATCGGGCTTGAATGCCTACATTGTTGACGGCTACGATAAGAACAAGAAGATAGCAAGCACCATGAAAATGGGGAGAACCTCCACTGCCAATGGCGTGTTGATTGAAGGCTACAAGCAAAACGTCATTTACAAACTCAAGCGCCCCATCACAGAGCCCACCAATCCCGGCAATTACCTTCAGGGAACTGTTACGAGTGAGAATTTGGATCTGTATAAAGTGGCCTACGTGTTCGACAAAAAGGATAAGTATTTCTGGAAACCATCTTCTGGCTACAGAACTGAAGCAGGTTCAGCGTTCTTGCGACTGACCAACACACAAGCAGGTAACACCACCAAAGTTTACATCGACCGCTGGGCGAAAGCCACAGGCGACATCAATGGCGATGGTGAAGTGAATGTGAGCGACGTTACTGCCCTGATTAACAAAATCCTCGGCAGCAGCACCTATTCCGACGCCGTGTGCGACATCAACGGCGACGGTGAAATCAACGTGAGCGATGTCACCGCCCTGATTAATCTGATTTTGAAGTAAAGACCCTCCCAAACCCTCCCTTAGGGAGGGCTTACTGGGGGTGGAATCTGACTTGTCTGACGGGTCTGACGGGTCCGACGGGTCTGCTTGGGTCCGTTTGGGTCTGTGAAATAAAATTTACACCTATTTAATCCATTGAAATCCAATTTTCACCTATTTATTTTTTAGGGTGTTAATAGGGTTTAATGGATTAAATAGGTGTTCTGCTTTTCGGACCCTTCGGACCCATAACAGACCCAAGCAGACTCTTTAGCCCTCAAAACTCATTGACTCGTTGACCTGTTGACTCGTAGACTTTTTCACTTTTTTCAGGGGGTGGGGTGAATTGGGAAGGCGATTGGGGGGAGAGTTTGGAATTTTTTTCATATCTTTGCACATTAATATATCAAGATATAAAAAAAGGCTTTTTTTTCATGAAGTTTAGAGAATATAGCAAACTGAATCTCTCCGACGTCAATAAAGACGTTCTGAAGCTCTGGAAACAGGAAAATGTGTTCGCCAAGAGTATTGATGAGCGCGACGGTGCTCCCACTTTTGTATTCTATGAAGGACCTCCTTCAGCCAACGGTATGCCAGGTATTCACCATGTGCTGGCGCGCACCATTAAGGACATCGTGTGCCGCTACAAGACCATGAACGGCTTCAAGGTGCTTCGTAAGGCTGGCTGGGACACTCACGGTCTGCCAGTGGAATTGGGTGTGGAAAAGTCGCTCGGCATCAAGAAGGAAGACATCGGCAAGAAGATTTCGGTTGATGAATATAACGCAGCCTGCCGAAAGGAGGTGATGAAATACACCAAGGAATGGACCGACCTGACCAATAAAATGGGCTACTGGGTGGATCTTGAGCATCCTTACATCACCTACAAAAACAGCTACATCGAGTCGCTCTGGTGGCTGTTGAAGCAGCTCTATGGCAAAAACCTGCTCTACAAGGGCTACACCATTCAGCCCTACTCTCCAGCCGCTGGCACCGGTTTGAGCAGCCACGAGTTGAACCAACCAGGTTGCTACCGCGACGTTAAAGACCAAACCGTAACTGCACAGTTTGCAGTGAAGAAAGACGACAACAAGATTGTTGCCGACATTCTGAGCAAGGTGGACGCTGGTTTTGAAGACCTCTGCATCATCGCCTGGACCACCACTCCTTGGACCTTGCCTTCCAACACCGCGCTCTGCGTTGGCCCTAAAATTGACTATGTGGCTGTGGAAAGCTACAACCCATACACCGGCAAACCTGCCACCTACATTCTGGCAAAGGCTCGCCTCAACGCCTACTTCGCTGCCGAAGGCGCAGAACTCGCACTCGACAGTTACAAGCATGGCGACAAGGTGATTCCTTACAAGGTGATTGCCGAATTTACAGGTGCCGACCTCGTGGGCATGAAGTACGAACAGCTGTTCCCATGGGTGAAGCCTGTTGACAAAATCGACGGTAAAATCGTGGGCAACGACAACGGCTTCCGCGTAATCCCTGGCGACTATGTGACCACCGACGACGGTACAGGTATCGTGCACATCGCTCCTACCTTTGGTGCCGACGACGCCAACGTGGCTCGCGCAGCCGGCATTCCATCGCTCTTTATGATCAACAAGAAGATGGAAACCCGCCCAATGGTTGACTTCGAGGGCCGCTACTTCAATTTCGAAGACCTCGACGACGACTTCGTGAAGCAATTCGTGAACGTGGATTTATACAAGGAATACGCTGGCGCATACGTTAAGAACGCCTACGATCCAAAATACACCGTGGATGGTCGCTACGATGAAAAGGCTGCCAGCAAGGCTGAAGACCTCAACATCTACATCTGCATTCGCATGAAGCAAGACGGCACCGCCTTCAAGATGGAGAAGCACACCCACAACTATCCACACTGCTGGCGTACCGACAAGCCTATCCTCTACTATCCACTCGACAGCTGGTTTATCCGCTCTACTGCTTGTCGCGACCGCATGGTGGAACTCAACAAGTCCATTAAGTGGAAACCTGAGCACACCGGCACAGGCCGCTTCGGCAAATGGCTCGAAAACCTCAACGACTGGAACTTGAGCCGCAGCCGCTACTGGGGCACTCCACTTCCTATCTGGCGCAATGCCGACACACACGAAGAAATTTGCATCGGCAGCGTGGAAGAACTCTACAACGAAATGGAGAAAGCCGTGGCAGCTGGCGTGATGGCTGAAAACCCATGGAAGAAGGCTGGTTTCGTGGTTGGCGATTACAGCGATGAAAACTACAATAAGATTGACTTGCACCGTCCATACGTTGACGACATCGTGCTCGTGAGCGAAAGCGGCAAGCCAATGAAGCGTGAACTCGACCTCATCGACGTGTGGTTTGACAGCGGTGCTATGCCTTACGCACAGCTCCACTACCCATTCGAAAACAAAGACCTCATCGACAGCCGCAGCTTCTATCCTGCCGACTTCATCGCCGAAGGTCAAGACCAAACCCGTGGCTGGTTCTTCACACTCCACGCCATCGCCACTATGGTATTCGACAGTGTGGCTTACAAGAGCGTGATTTCCAATGGTTTGGTTCTCGACAAGAACGGCAACAAGATGAGTAAGCGCCTGGGCAACGCCGTTGACCCATTCATAGCTATCGAAAAATACGGTACCGACCCAATCCGCTGGTACATGATTAGCAACTCATCGCCTTGGGACAACCTGAAGTTTGACGAGGCTGGCGTGGAAGAAGTGAGTGGCAGCAAGTTCTTCGGCAAGCTCCACAACACTTATTCATTCTTCGCGCTCTACGCCAATCTGTGCAACTTCGATTTCGCCGCACCACAAGTGCCACTGGCTGAACGCCCCGAAATCGACCGCTGGATTATCTCGGTGCTCAACTCACTCGTGAAAGAGGTGACCGACGACATAGAAGACTACGAACTCACCAAGGCGGCTCGCGCCATTAGCGATTTTGTGGTCAACAACCTCAGCAACTGGTATGTGCGCCTCAACCGCTCTCGCTTCTGGGACGGTGATTTGGCAGCTAACCAAACTCTCTACCAGAGCCTCAAGACCGTGGCAATGCTCATGGCTCCTATCGCTCCATTCTATGCCGATATGCTCTACCGCGACCTCACTGGCAGCGACACCTCGGTTCACCTTGCCGCATATCCAAAGGCCGACGAAGCCGCTATCGACTCGAAACTCGAAAAGCGCATGGCTATCGCTCAGCAAATCACCTCAATGGTGCTCTCACTGCGCCGCAAGAAGAATTTGAAGGTGAAGCAACCACTCACCGCTATCATGATTCCTGTGCTCGACGAAGCGCAGAAGCAAGATATCGAAGCCGTTGCCGACCTCATTATGAGCGAAGTGAATGTGAAGGGTATCAACTATGTGGGTGGCGATGCTGGCATTCTGGTGAAGCGCATCAAGCCCGACTTTAAGAAACTTGGTCCTAAATTCGGCAAGAATATGAAGGCTGCCGCACAGGCACTCACCTCGCTGGAGCAGTCGCAAATCGCACAATTCGAAAAAGACGGCAAAATAGCCCTCACACTCAATGGCGAAGAGGCTGTGGTGGAACTGGCTGACGTGGAAGTGATCAGCGAAGACATTCCAGGCTGGCTCGTTGCCAACGATGGCAATATCACCGTGGCACTCGACATCACCATCACCGACGATCTCCGCAAGGAAGGTATCGCACGCGAACTGGTGAACCGCATTCAAAACGTGCGCAAGAGCAAGGACTTCAATATCACCGACCGCATTGTGGTGAAAATCACTCCTGACGAGCATGTGAACGACGCTGTGGCTCAATTCAAGGACTACATCGCCAAGCAAGTGCTTGCTGTGGCTATTGAACTCGCACCAGTTGAAGGCGCTGATGTCATCGCCCTCGATATGGACGACTATGAATTGAAAATTACTGTCGATAAGGCGTAATCTGTAAAAGATAAGAAGCTGGTTGGATTCATTTTTACAATCCAAGCAGCTTCTATACTTTATCGATGTTTACTCATACAAATTTAAAAGAAAGGGTGTTATCATGAACGATTCTCCTGAAAAAGTAAGATACTCAGATGAAGAGTTACAAGAGTTTAAGCAACTCATTCTTCAGAAAATAGAAGTGGCAAAGCAAAATTACGACCACCTCGTGAGCGCTATGCAAAAAGACGAGAGTGCCCCTGGCATCAAGGCTCTTGAAGATGGTGCTTCCACCATGAGCAAGGAGCAGGCAAGCATGAATGCTGAGCGTCAGATGATGTTCATCAAGAAACTGCAAGGCGCGCTCGTGCGTATCGAGCAAGGCACTTATGGCATTTGCCGTGTCACAGGTAAGCTTATTCCTAAGGGTCGTCTGTTGGCAGTGCCTCACACCACCCTGTCGGTAGAAGGCAAGGAAATTGAGGCAACACAAAAACCTAAAAAGAGAAGGTAACGACAGTGAACAACCCACATATCTCTAAAGGCTGGATTGCCGCTATCATTATAGCGGCGGTGGTCATCATCGACCAGGCCATTAAAATTTGGGTGAAGTGCAGCTTCGCCCTCTATGAAGACTTGCGCATTACCGATTGGTTCATTCTGCGCTTTGTGGAAAACAACGGCATGGCGTTCGGCATGGAATGGGGACCTAAACTGTTTCTCACTTGGTTCCGTATCATAGCCGTGGGACTGCTGATTTACTATATCACCCGACTTTGCAAAAAAGCCACCATTCCCACAGGCTATCTGGTGTGCATTTCGCTCATCACAGCCGGTGCGCTCGGAAATGTTATCGACTGCATCGCCTACGGGCAGATTTTCAGCGAATCGACTCCCGTGACCGTGGCTCAAATGTTTCCTCCCGATGGCGGATATGCGAGCATTTTCAATGGTCGTGTGGTGGATATGTTCTATTTCCCACTTTTCACATGGCCCGACTGGGTGCCCCTGCTCGGTGGATCGGAGTTTTTCCAACCCGTGTTCAACTTCGCTGATGCTTGCCTGTCGGTGAGCGTGTTTCTGCTGGTGTGCTTCTACAGCAAGCACCTCGTGGCTGAAGACGACAATAAAAAAACTGAAGACGGCGACACCGCACAATAATGCCGCAATCTCTATTATTATATATGTGTGCCAAACAAGACAGATGAAATCAAAACTACTCATACTCATTGCCACTCTTGCCGTGCTCCTTACCGGGTGCGACAAGGCTCCCGACGGCATCATCAAGGAGAGTGATTTAGCCGATTTCCTCTACGACCTGTATCGCCTTGAAGCCATTATCGATATGAATCCGGAGGCTTTCCCCACCGATTCGGTGAAGCGTGTGGCTAAGCAGTCGCTGTTTCAGAAGCATGGCATCACCCAAGCCGAATACGACTCGTCGCTGGTGTGGTATGCCACCAATTTCGAGGCTTACAACACCGTGCACAAGAAGGTGATGATGCGCCTGCAAGACGACAACAAGGAACTTACGGCTGAAATGGCGAATGATCCACAAGAGCACAAGAGTGCCGCCGATGACGCGCAAAAGCACAAGATGTATGCCGCCAAGGGCGACACAGCCGACATCTGGAACGACGACCGCTCACTGATGCTCACAGCCGGATTGAAGCGTGGATATTTCGCATTTGATTTCGACCCCGACGGCGAGCACCGCAAGGGCGACAAATACTTGCTCGGCATGAAGATGCTCAGTTTCAACAACACCTTCGGCTTGATGCTTGCCGCTGAATATGCCGATGGCACCGTGTCGATTGCCTGCCGCAACGCATCGCTCAACGGCTGGACGGAGCTGGCTCTCCAGACCGACTCCACACGCAATGTGCGTCGCATTTTCGGATATATCCACTACAATGTGGCAAGCCACTCGGTGGTTGCGTTCTTAGACAGCATTTCGCTGGTGCGCACACATCTCGACCGGAAAATCTACTCCAATATCAATTCGCAAAAGTTCGTCAGCCGCAACCAGAGCATGGCAGCAGCGCAAAAGTCGGGCTCTCCAGCCAAAGGCGGCCCCGACAAAGTGAAGTCTGCACCACAGCAGAAGCTCTACGCTCCCAAGCCGGGCGTGAACAAGGGTGGCGTGGTTCACCGTGTGCCTTTGAAGAAGTGAATTTGGTAAAGTAGGGAGTAATATTAGTCCATAAGTCACCAATGTGGCATTTAGTTTTCGCATTATAATATAGATGTGCTATATTTGTAAATTATGATTATAATTAAAGGATTGGAAGCGTTTGGCGACTACTGCACCCTGATGTGGCGCAGCATTAGTGTGCCTGAGAAATGGAAGGAATTCTTCCGCCGCTACCTCAACGAAATATCTAAGCTGGGTATCGACTCTATCCCGCTTATTCTCATTGTGTCGCTCTTCATTGGCTGCTTGTGCACCATTCTTATCAAGCTCAACATGGAGAGTCCGCTTCTGCCACGCTACACCGTGGGCTTCTCTACCCGCGAAATCATTCTCCTGGAGTTCTCATCCTCCATTCTGTGTTTGATTCTGTCGGGTAAAATCGGTTCAAACATTGCCTCGGAGATTGGCACTATGCGAGTGACCGAGCAAATCGACGCCCTCGACATCATGGGCGTGAACTCAGCCAACTATCTGATTATGCCTAAAGTGCTGGGACTGGTCACCATCATGCCATTCCTCGTGATCATCACCATGGCCACTGCGCTGTTTGGCGGCTGGGCGGTGTGCTTTACCGGCATTCTCGACCCCGACACCTTCATCTATGGTATTCAGACCGATTTCGTGCAGTTCAATGTTTGGTTTGCCCTCATCAAGTCGCTGGTGTTCGGTTTCGTGATTTCGAGCATCTCATCGTACTATGGCTACACCGTGAAAGGCGGCTCCGTGGAAGTGGGCAAAGCCAGTACCGACGCGGTGGTGATGAGCAACATCATCATTCTCGTGAGCGACGTGATTCTCACCAAACTTTTATTGATGTAAACCCACAAGGCGCAGGAGGCCACAAATTATGATTGAAGTAAAACATCTCGATAAATTTTTCGACAATGGCACCCGTCAGGTGCTGCACGACATCAGCGCCAAGTTCTACGACGGCAAGGTGAATCTGATTATCGGTCAGAGTGGTTCGGGTAAAACCGTGCTGGTGAAAAACCTTGTGGGGCTTTTCAAACCCGAACATGGCGAAATCCTGTACGACGGACGCGACATCACCAAAATGAACCGCAACGAGCTGAAAGGCATACGCAAGGAAATAGGTATGCTTTTCCAGGGGTCTGCGCTCTTCGACAGCGAAACCGTGATGGGAAATGTGATTTTCCCTCTGATGATGTTCTCCGACATGACCCCAGAGGAGCAACGCGAACGTGCGCAATTCTGTATCGACCGTGTGAACCTCACTGGCAGCGAGAACAAATATCCCGCCGAACTGTCGGGTGGTATGCAGAAGCGTGCCGCCATTGCACGCGCCATCGCCCTCAACCCCAAATACCTGTTCTGCGATGAGCCAAACTCTGGACTCGACCCAAAGACCTCTATCGTCATCGACCAGCTGCTTTGGGACATCACCCACGAATTTGGTATTACCACCATCATCAACACCCACGACATGAACTCGGTGATGGGTATTGGCGAAAACATCATCTTTGTCAACAAAGGCCACATCGGCTGGGTGGGCACAAAAGATGAAATCTACGACCAAGACAACGAAGACCTCAACAACTTCGTTTACGCCACCGACCTCTTCCGCGACGTGCGCAAATACCGCCGCGAACACGGCTACACCAAAACCAAAGTGGAATACTAATGCGCTCAATAAAAGTGGCTATACGCATACTCTGCGCACTGTTGCTTACATTTTCTGGCATTTGCTCACATGGGCAAACCTATTATCCAAGCGAAGAAACCCAACAGAAAATGCTCACGGAGCAATGTGCTTTCTTGGCAAATATGAAACCAGGATTGCAGCACACGCAAATGCTGGCTGTGCGAGCAGCAATGAAGGGCGATAACGCAGCTCTCGTGCAAATTCGCCAAAGTCGCAACCAAGCACCCACGTTGCCCGATGGCATTACAGCCACTTTCCCCACTTCCGATATTTGCTTGTTCACACCCACAAAGCCTGCTACTGGCAAGCGTAAACTATTGCTTTACCTGCATGGCGGTGGTTGGTGTTTTGGCAGCATCAACAGCTGTGCACGCTTTTGTGCTTCACTGGCTTTAGAGGCCGGCTGCTGTGTGGCGGCTCTCAACTACCGCCTTGCGCCCTCACACCCATTTCCTGCGCCTCTCACTGATTGCCAACAGGCTTTCGCTTATCTGAAGCTGCACGCCGAAGAATGGGGTTGTGATTCTACACAGGTTTCCATAGGCGGCGACAGTGCTGGAGGAAATTTGGCATTAGCCACTGCTCTGTCGGTGCCTGGGGTATGCAAGGTGATTCCTATCTATCCTGTCACCAAACTGTTTACAGAGCCCTCAGCGTCGTGGCTCACTTACTCCAAAGGCTATGGCAACGATGCCGAACTGCTCGAAGCCTTCAACGAGGCTTACGCCACCACCGAAACACACAATCCGCTGGTTTCGGTAGGCTTGGCAAGCGACAGTGCACTTCAAGCATTGCCACCAGTGCTCATCATCTCTGCTGGTCACGACATTTTATTCGACCAAACAGCCGAACTGGCACAAAGACTGCAACGCCTCAACCACCCACTCCGCTATCATGTGTACCCCACAGCCACACATCTTTTCATCACAGTTCCCGGCCAGCCCACCGCTTTCCACGAAGCTGTAAAAGCCACCGCCTCATTCCTCACCACCCCATAACAGACTCTTGTCCCGAATCGCGGCTATATTCTATCTCCTTGCTTAGAAATACTCTTTCACTGCAAATTGGAACTGGTCGATAAAAATTTGCTTAAAAGCATGAAGATTGTTCTGCTCATAGAAGATGAGCATCGCTTTCTTATAGTCGATGGAACTCACCGTGCGAAAACTCAGAGGACAGTACCCATTAGCAATCAAAATGGCATTGCTTGTGATGCGAGCTGTGCGCTTATTGCCATCGGTGAATGCCTGAATATAAGAAAGTAGCACAAGCGTGAGAAGTGCTTTTTCAAAAACGCACTCTTTCCCATTGATCAGATTGCAAGTGTCGTGCATAGCCTCACGAATTTGAAACTCGTTGTCCAACGGACGATAATTTGTGCCGGTAATGCCCACACGACGATGTCGAATGCCACGGTCAACCGACAAACCTTCGGTAAGCAACTGATGAATATCCTCAATGTGGCTCACACTCAATTGATGCAGATAGTCAGGATTATCCAGCACGAACCGCAAAGCCTTTTTATGATTTAGCAGCATCACTGCCTCATCTTTCGTCTTGCCATCGGCCACTTGGCTCTCACGAAGCAGTCGCTCCGTTTCCAGCAGCGAATAGGTATTCCCCTCTATCTGCGAAGATTTCCAACTCAAGTCAATTCCAAGTCGCTCCATTTCTTTTCGATATTCGCATTCACTCATTTCGCCTACATGCTGACGAAATTCCGATTGCAGACCTTGAAGCAAGTCAAGCTCGCCAGCAGTGAACAACGGCACGTTAGGCAACTGTTCACAAATGAGATGAAAATTAAAAGAAGTCTGCACTTGGCGGTCGTCTACATCTTGCGAAAAATATGTATCCAGATTGAGTGGCATTAAAATATGTGCCACATCCGAAAGTCTGTACCTCGTTGCTCTCGCCTTGCCTTCCACCACGATATCGCCATTCTGAATGGCCACCTTCAGCAAGCGCTTTAAAGTGGCGTCGCTCCCTTCGAAAGCCATGCCCACTTTAATTTCTTCACGAGTACACAACGGGTGAAAATGGAGGTATTGAAGTATTTCTCTTTGTGCATCCATAACCAAAAACATTTAAATCGGTTCAAATTTAAGCATTTTTTATGAATTATCGGCTCAAACCGAACCGATAATCACCCAAAAAAGCACATTTTTGAGCCGATTCCTATTTTTCTCACCTAAAAAGCCCTTTGAAAAAAGCTACCCATTACTCACTCCCTAACAGGTTTTATGCTGGTGGTGAAGATTTCTTTTTCTTCGGGTGTATAATTTGTAGGGGGATTTTTGCGTTATATCTTATTAATGTGTATATTTGTACGCAACGAAACTAACATGATTGCAAATGAACACTAAGCATTTTTAATGCAAAAAAAAGAGAAGAAGGTTATGGAGAATCATAATGTGCTTAAAGTAACTAAATCAGTGTTGATGTATGCATTTTATCGAATTGTAAATTACTATAACACAGAAGACGATTACAATATGACGCATCCAAAATTCTCGTTTAAAGGAATAACAGGTGGTGGAGAAACCATGTTTTGAGATGCTATCACCACCTCATTGATTACTGACATCAATAAATTACAAAATATCATTATATTTCACGGTAAAAAATACAAAACTATGAAGCAATTATTACTTCTTTTTCTGACTTGCGTATGCGCCGTGGTTTGCGCGCAAGCTCAAACCGACGCGACTTCAGACTCTATCATCTATAACAGCTGTGATGTGATGCCTGAATTTCCGGGTGGCAATGCAGCTATGATGCGCTATATCGGCGAGCACTTGCAATATCCTGAGACGGCGTTGAAAAGCGGCAAACAAGGAAAATGCGTTTTGCGGTTCGTCATCACCAAGGATGGTAATGTGGGAGAAGTGAAAGTGCTTCGATCGGTAAGCCCGGAATGTGACGCAGAAGCCGCACGAGTGGCGCGCACGCTCAAATTCTCGCCAGGCAAGCAAGACGGCGTTCTCGTGAATGTGTGGTACACACTGCCCATATCGTTTAAGCTTGCATCAAGCGCCCCAGTATCTTCGATGCCTTGCTTTGTGGATTCGGCAGGAAACGTTGGAATAATGCCAGAATTTCCAGGCGGCAATGCGGCACTGATGAAGTTTCTTGCCGACAATATGGTTTATCCAGAAATATCTGCAAAGATTAAGGTGAGTGGACGGTGTGTGGTGCGTTTTCTCGTCACCAAAACTGGCGATGTCGACTCGATACAAATTGAGCAGTCTCTATTCCGACCATTCGACGAGGCTGTGATTAGTGTGGTGAAACGCTTGCCTAAATTCAAACCTGGCACAAGAAACGGCGAGCCAGTGGATGTGTGGTACACGCTTCCCGTTACGTTTAGAGCTCCACAACCCGACCCGATGGAAGAATATAACAGGCCCGACCCCACCGACCCTCGTAACATCGACCCCGGTTTCGTTCGCTAAACGATTATGGCGAGTGTGCGCCTTTTTGAAAGAAGAATACAATTTATGACCACATTTTGCGTTATAATAAATAATGTGCGATTTATTTTCGCGCATCAATCAAATATGCACGCAAATGAATACAAATAATATCTTCAACAAAATATTTCTCTTTTTTCTTCTGCTGCTCACTGCCATCACCACAATGGCTCAGATGAAAATCACTGGTACTGTGGTGGATGAGAAGGGGCAGCCTATCGAGTTTGCCACCGTGAAAATCGCAGGAACGGCTATCGGTGTGAACACCGACACCAAAGGCAGGTATGAAATCAGCGCACCCACGCGCGACACCGTGATGGTGGTGTTCTCCTGCTTGGGCTACAGCACCGTGCGCCGCCAGTTGCTCAAGCCCACAGGCACCGTGAGCATCAATCCCAAGCTCTATAGCTCATCTATTGAACTGGAGGGTGTGCAAATCACGGAATTTAAAAAGCAGACCAACACGCTGCAAAGTGTCGACATTGAGTCGATGCACATGGCACCCAATGCGTCGGGCAACAGCGTGGAAGCCATTATCGCCACACAGGCTGGCGTTAGTTCCAAGAATGAGATGAGTTCGCAATACATGGTGCGTGGCGGTAGCTATGACGAGAACAGCGTGTATATCAACGGCATAGAGGTGCATCGCCCACAGCTGGTGAGTTCGGGCCAGCAAGAGGGCCTCAGCGTCATCAACCCCGATATGGTGCGCTCGGTGGCGTTCAGCACAGGTGGTTTCAACGCCGAATACAGCGACAAAATGTCGTCGGTGCTCGACATCACCTACAAGGAGCCAGAGGCATTTGAGGGCGCATTTTCCGCAAGTATGCAGGGCGGAAGTTTGGCGCTCGGCACTTCCACTAAAAAGTTTTCCATGCTCCACGGTGTGCGCTACAAGCGCAATTCCTCGCTTCTCGGCGGCACCGACACCAAGGGCGAATACGACCCACAATATTTCGACTATCAAACCCACATTGTGTTGAAACCCTCAAATAAGTTCAAGGTGTCGTTTCTCGGCAACGTGGCGCTCAACGACTACAAATTCATTCCCAAGAACCGCGAGACAAGTTTCGGCACATCGACCAACGCCAAAACCTTCCTCGTGTATTTCGACGGTCAGGAACACGACAAGTTCCAAACTTTCTTCGGGGCCATGTCGCTCGACTTCAAGCCCAACAAGGGTAACAGTTTCTCGCTCATCGGCTCGGCTTACCAGACCAACGAACTGGTGGCTTACGACATTCATGGCGAATACTGGCTCGACCAGGCTGGCGGTTCCTCTGATGGCAATCGTGGCGAACTCGGCGTCGGCAAATACCACGAGCACGCTCGCAACCGCCTCCGCATCAATGTGCTGAGCATCGGTTTGAAGGGCAACACCTCCATCAGCCACAACAATTTCAGCTACGGCTTCAATTATCGTCGCGACGACATCTACGAGCGCAGCCGCGAGTGGCAATGGCGCGACTCTGCCGGCTATTCACTCCCTCACTACCCTGGCGAGGTGAACGTGATTTATAGTATGGCGTCGAAAAACGACATTCACACCTCGCGCTTCGCAGCCTTTTTGCAAGACACCTACAAACTGTATATGGGCAATGGCGTGCTTTCGGTCAACGCTGGTGTGAGAGTGTCGCATTGGGATTTCAATAAGGAAACGCTCATTTCGCCACGTTTCAGCGTGGGCTATGTGCCAGCACGCAACACACGCCTCACGCTCCGTTTGGCTGGCGGCGTGTATTATCAAGCGCCTTTCTACAAGGAATACCGCATACAGAAAGTTGACTCGGTGGGCAACAGCTACATCGCCCTCAACCCCGACATCAAGTCGCAGCGAAGCACGCAAATCATTATCGGTGGCGACTACACTTTCCGTGCCATCAACCGCCCGTTTAAGTTCACCGCCGAACTCTACTATAAGAATCTCGCCAACCTCAACTCCTACGAGGTGGACAACCTGAAAGTGGTGTATGCTGGCAACAACGACGGCAAGGGCTACATCGCTGGTATCGACATGAAACTCTTCGGACAGTTTGTGGAAGGCACCGACTCTTGGGTTTGCTTCTCACTGATGAAGGCAAACGAAACCCAGAAAGGAATCAGTGTGCCAATGCCTACCGACCAGCGATACAGTTTCTCGCTGTTTTTCACCGACTATTTCCCAAAGATTCCACGCCTGAAATTCAGCCTCAAGGGTGTGATTAGCGCAGGTTTGCCAACAGCCGCACCCAACCGCACACGCTCGGAAGGATTCTTCCGTCAGCCAGCCTACAAGCGCGTTGACGTGGGATTGAGCTACGAACTCGTGGGACGTGAAAACCGCCCAACAAGCGGATTCTTGAGCAAATTCAAGAGCATTTGGCTGGGAGTGGACGTGTTCAACCTCCTCGACATTTCCAACGTGAGCAGCTACTACTGGATTACCGACGTACACAACATTCAATACGCCGTGCCAAACTACCTCACCCGCCGCCAAATCTCCGCCCGCCTCTCCATGACCTTCTAACCAAATCCCATCGACAGGGATCTCACAAGTCCAACAAGTCGGATAAGTCTGATAGGTCCGATAGGTCCGATTTCCCCATAATCCTAATTTCATTAATAAACAAACCACATCGTCATGAGCAACAACTTTCTTCCTACTGGTGGAGGCTATAGAAAACTAAAGGCTTCCCAAATTGCTGAAATAATATGCGACCTTTCGGTGCTGTTTGTGAAGCGATTTGTGCCTCGAAATTCTCGCACCTGCGACCAGATGGAACAAGCAGCGCGCTCAGGCAAACAAAACATAGCAGAAGGAAGTTCTGCGTCAATCACTTCTAAAGAAACAGAAATCAAGCTCACAAATGTTGCAAGAGCCTCGCTTGAAGAACTGTTGCTTGATTATGAAGATTATCTCCGCCAACACCACCTTGCTAAATGGGATAAGAACCACTCCCGAACCAAAGCGCTTCGAGAATATCTTCAAAGTGAGCGATTCATGACCAACCCACAGGAGTTTACCGACAGGTATTCTGCTGAAGAATATTGCAATGTAATGATTTCTCTGATTTATCAGTGCATGTATATGTTAAGCAAACTACTGGTTGTTCAACAAGACCAATTTGTTAAGCAAGGCGGCATTAAAGAACTCATGTATAAAGCTCGGACTGATTTCCGCAACAACCGATAACCACTATTGAAATTGGTCGCACAAATCGGACCTATCGGACCTATCAGACCTATCGGACCTATCAGATATTTTTAAAATCCTGCACTAAGTGTTGAATTGGTCCGATAAAACTTATTGAAAATTTTGGAATTGTAAAAAAATGGATTTCTGCACTTTATTATCTAAA
>OJOI01000671.1_pt1 | contig 21924 bp, 17 predicted proteins | sample 1598061 | NCBI WGS metagenome assembly OJOI01 (sample SAMN01915224, study PRJEB22387) | human gut metagenome | isolation source: stool | host: Homo sapiens | place: USA
GAATATCTATTAAAAATAAATAATCCCTGTCGATACACTATAAGTATATCAAAAAGATCAGAGTGTCCCTTCATATGTATTTCTTCTGTCCATTATAAGCGTAAAAATGTTTATACATAATTGTCTACCCTTCTTATAGATTACTCATGTAACCCTTTTCAAGACTAACCATATTATAACTCTTTTATTTCAACCATACAAAAAAAGTCATAAAAAGTTAATATATTGAATGAATATTCTTTTATACAGCAAAAAGAGACCTTATTTCAGATCTCTTAATAGTTCATCTAACTTTGGTGGTAATGCTTCTATCAGCATATCAGCTAATTCTTCAGGCTTCAGCTTATATCCTTCTGTTGCCCAATCTACTGTCATAGTAATAGACCCATGACAATACATTTCCAATAAGAATTCAATATCTGATGGGATATTTTTACCTAGTTTTCTCTTAATAATATTCTGATAGAAAGTGAGAATACAGTTATAATCATAGTTTTCTACATTATTATAATCTTTAGATTTAAATGCTTCTTTAAAGAATACTCTATCATGATAAATGAATTCAAATTTCTTAGTAAGCCCTTCTCTTAAAGTTTCACTATTGCCAATCTGTAAGAAAGACTTATCCGCCAATACTTCAAAATACCAGTTCACAAGATCATATTTATCACGAAAATAACGATAAAATGTCTGTCTAGTCTTACCGCTCATTTCCACAATATCAGTCACTGTGATCTTATCAAGAGACTGATGATTCATCAATTGTTTGATGCATTCTGCAAATATATATCGTGTATCTCCCAAAATTCTCACCGCCTTTGTAACATTATAACAAACCTATCTACAAAAAGAAAGAAGACAACCCCCCTAGAGGTTGTCTCTTAATGATTAAAGTTCGATATCACAAAGTTCTGAAGCTAAACCAATGTATGAAGCAGGTGTCATATCTAATAAAGTCTGACGATCTTCATCGCTTAACTGTTCTAGGCTCTTTGCGAATGCCTGAATATCTTCCTGAGAAATATTCTTACCACGAGTTAAGGCCTTAAGTGTATCATAAGCATCTGGTACACCATATTTTCTTAACATTGTCTGAATAGGTTCTGCAAGAACTTCCCATTTTTCATTTAAGTCTTTTGCAAGCTTTTCTTTATTTACAACACACTTAGCTAAGCCGCCAGTTGTTTCAGAAATAGCCTGTAATGAATATCCGAAGCATAATCCTAAGTTACGCTGACTTGAAGAGTCTGATAAGTCTCTCTGCATTCTTGACTTAGGAAGCTTGTTAGATAATGCAACACATAGATTATTTGATAAATCAATGTTTGCTTCAGAGTTTTCAAAACGGATTGGGTTAACCTTATGAGGCATAGTTGAAGAACCAACTTCACCCTTAACAGGAATCTGTTTAAAGTATTCCATTGAGATATATAACCACATATCTACATCTAAGTCAGCCAATACATTATTGAAATGACGGATACCATCTAAGATATGACAAGTATAGTCATGAGATTCAATCTGAGTAGTTAATGGATTGAATGTAAGTCCTAAATAGTCTTCTACGAATTCCTTATTTAATGTAGGCCAATCTTCGTTAGGGAATGCTGTTAAGATAGCACTGTAGTTACCAGTTGCCCCATTGAATTTTGCTTTAATCTTGATATTTTCAATGTTTTCAATACTAGAAAAGAAACGATAAGCATAGACTTTGAATTCTTTACCAATAGTTGTAGGTGTAGCAGGCTGTCCATGAGTATGTGCAAGCATTGCATCATCCTTATGATCAACTGCTAATTTATTGATCATTGAAGCAAATTCTTTAGCTGCAGGTAACCAAACATCCTTTAAGCCATGTTTAATCATACATGCATATGATGTATTGTTGATATCTTCAGAAGTACATCCGATATGTACATAGCTTTCTAAATGTTCATAACCTAAAGCTTTAAGCTTTTCATCAATGAAATATTCTACTGCCTTAACATCATGTCTTGTAACAGATTCGATTTCTTTAATTCTCTTGAAAGAATCAAAGTTGAAATCCTTAGAAATCGCAAGAATATCATCTACCTTGTTAGGATCAACCTTGTCTAAAGTTTCTGTATGAAGGTGGTCCAACTGGAACTTCAACCACTGGATTTCTACAAACACTCTATACTTAACAAGTGCATATTCACTGAAATAATCAGCTAACTGATCTTTAATCTTGCCATAACGTCCATCTAGAGGACAGAGTGTCATACTTTCAAATTCTAATTTATCCATTCGTTATTCTCCTTTAAAATACTTCACGCCGGCTTCAAATAACTTCTGATCCATTTCACCGTAGATGTTAAGGTCTCTGTTTTCACCCTGACGTTCAGAATGACCCATCTTACCTAATACTCTACCATCTTCAGAAACGATACCTTCAATACCATACATAGAACCATTAGGGTTATATGGAGATTCCATAGTAACATTTCCATTTGGATCAACATACTGGAATGCTACCTGACCATTATCAATTAACTGATCAAGCACTTCCTTAGGTGCAACGAAACGTCCTTCACCATGAGAAATAGGGATAATATGTTCATCACCTAACTCTACATTAGCAAGCCATGGAGACTTCACGCTAGATACTCTTGTAGTCACCATCTGAGATAAGTGGCGTCCAATTGTATTGAATGTGAGAGTAGGATCATCTTTGCTCATATCCTTAATATGTCCATGAGGAAGTAAACCAAGTTTTACTAATGCCTGGAATCCATTACAGATACCAATCATTAAGCCTTCACGATTGTCTAATAAATCATCGATTGCAGCCTTTAATCTTGGGTTACGTAATACAGTTGCAATGAACTTACCTGAACCTTCAGGTTCATCACCAGCTGAGAAACCACCTGGTAGCATCATGATCTGTGCATTATGGATTGCTTCTTCTAATTCATCAACAGACTTCTTAATATCTTCTTCTGTCTTATTTCTAATAAGAACAAGCTGAACCTTTGCACCTGCTTTTTCAAATGCACGTTTAGAATCAAATTCACAGTTAGTTCCTGGGAATACAGGAATAACAACATTGACTTCATCATACTTCTTAGAAGCAAACATCTTGCCTCTTTCATTGCAGTCACCAGTACGTACTTCTGTAGTAGGTGCTTTTGCGGTAGTAGGATATACAGATTCTAATGGTGCACAGTTGATTTCATATGCATCATCAAGTGTCACTTTCTCACCCTTATATGATACAGCCTTTTCTTCATTTGTAGAAGCAATAATACGAACATTTTCATATCCTGCAACAACTTCTGCGTTGTCTACTTCCACAATGATATGTCCAAAGTTCTTTTCAACTAAGTCATTAAGTGTTAAAGCATCATCAAATGCTACACCAATTTCATTACCAAATGCCATCTTATAAACAGCTTCAACTAAACCACCGTCTTTAACTGTATAAGCTGAATAAGCCTTTCCAGACTGAATCAATGCTTCTACAGCATCAAACTGTTTTCTTAAAGCTTCAAAATCAAATACATGGAATTCATCTTTTGGAAGCATGAATTCTACTAATACATGTCCTGCTTCTTTTAATTCAGGAGTGATGACTTTATGTACATCTCCACCAGTAATTGCGAATGATACTAAAGTTGGAGGAACATCTAAGTCTTCAAATGAACCTGACATAGAATCCTTACCACCAATTGAAGGTAATAATAATTCTTCCTGAGCACGGTAAGCACCTAGTAATGCACTAAATGGTTTACCCCATCTCTTAGGATCATTTAATAACTTTTCAAAGAATTCCTGGAATGAGAAACGGATTGTATGCCATGTACCACCCATTGCGATGATCTTTGCGACAGATTCTACAACTGCATTGATTGCACCATGATATGGTGACCATTCAGAAATAAGTGGGCTATAACCATAACTCATTAATGAACATGTAGTAGTTTCTTTTCCTAATACTGGAATTAATGCAGCCATACCTTCAGTTTCTGTACGGTAAGTCTTACCACCAAATGGTGAAAGAATAGTACCATTACCGATAGAAGAGTCAAAACGTTCTACTAAGCCTTTCTGAGAAGCTGTAGATAAACGTGATAATACTTCTTTAGTTGTTTCAGTAAAGTTTTCTTTTGCTTCTGGATTGAATGGTGCTTTATCAAAATCAGGTAATTCTACATGGATATCCTGATAACGTTTAGCTCCTGCTTCATCTAGGAAGTCTCTAGAGATATCTACAATAGTATCTCCCATATATTTCATAGTTAAACGGTTCTTATCTGTAACTGTTGCCACCTGTACGACTTCAAGGTTTTCATCATGAGCAGCCTGGATACAGAAGTCTTTATCACATTCATTGATGACAATAGCCATACGTTCCTGTGATTCACTAATTGCAAGTTCAGTACCATTTAAACCTTCATATTTTTTTAATACTGCATCTAAGTTAATATCAAGACCAGGTGCTAATTCACCAACAGCAACGCAGACTCCACCTGCTCCAAAATCATTACAACGAACAATTTTTTCACTTACTTCTTTATTCCTAAATAAACGTTGAATTTTTCTTTCTTCAACTGGATTTCCTTTTTGAACTTCAGCCCCAGCTGTTGTTGTGGTTTTTAATTCATGTTTCTTAGAAGAACCTGTGGCACCTCCAATACCATCACGACCAGTACGTCCACCAATTAATAAGACAATCTGTCCATTTTCAGGAATTAATCTCTTAACCTGTTCTTCTGGAGCAGCTGCAACTACAGCACCTAATTCCATTCTCTTAGCAACATAACCCTGATCATATACTTCATGTACAAAACCAGTTGTTAAACCAATCTGGTTACCATAAGAAGAGAAACCATGAGCGGCTTCTTCACAGATCTTTCTCTGTGGTAATTTACCAGGAAGTGTATCTTCTAATTTCTGACGAGGATCACCTGCACCAGTAATACGCATTGACTGGTAAACATAAGCACGACCTGATAATGGGTCACGGATTGCACCACCTAAACATGTAGCAGCACCACCAAATGGTTCAATTTCAGTTGGATGGTTATGTGTTTCATTCTTAAACATTAATAACCAATCTTCATCACCATCAGTTGTATGAACTTTTAAACGAACTGAGCAGGCATTGATTTCTTCAGATACTTCCATATCATCCAAATAGCCACGTTTTCTAAGTTCTTTCATAGAAATAGTTGCAAGATCCATTAAAGTAAGTGGTCTCTTTGTATCTACACCATAAACAACATGACGGCTTGCTTTATATTTTTCTACATCTTTTTCTAAGATTTCTTTAAATGCACCACTTGCGATATCAATATCAGTAATAACTGTCGCAAATGTAGTATGACGACAATGGTCTGACCAGTAAGTATCTAATACTCTGATTTCAGTTTCTGTAGGATCTCTCTTTTCTACATCTCTGAAATAATTCTGAGTTACTTTTAAGTCATCGAAGTTCATTGCAAGACTCATCTTTTCAAGTAATGCTTCAACTTCTTCATCAGTGAAACCAATAAATCCTTCAATCACTGGAACCTTCTTAATTTCAACAACAGCATCATTTAAATCTGCTGGCTTTTCTAAAGACGCTTCTCTAGAATCAACAGGGTTAATTAAATAATGTTTAATTGCTGGTAATTCATCACTAGAAATACCTTCGATTACAATAAGCTTTGCACATTTAACCTTAACGCCTTTTTCACCAGTTAATAACTGGAAGCACTGTTCACAGGCATCTGCTCTAGCATCATACTGTCCTGGAAGATATTCAATCGCAAAACTTACAGCTCCTTCTGGAATTGCATATTCTTCACGATATACTTCATCTACCATTGGCTCAGAAAGAATAGTAGGAATACCTTCTTCTAATACTTCTTCAGTAATACCCTGAAGATCATAACGGTTGACAACTGTTAAGTTAGAAACGTCAGTTAAACCAAGTCTTGTCATCAAATCATGTTTGATAGAGTCTGCTTCAACCGCATTTTCTTTTCTTTTTTCTACATAAACGCGATAAACTTTAGCCATGTTATCCTCCTAATGTAAGCCAATATCTTTACGCATATACATGCCATCAAAATGAATGTTTTCAATTGCATCATAGACTTTCTTTCTTGTTTCTTCAAGATCATGTCCTAATGCACAAACATTTAATACACGTCCACCATTTGTGACGATTTCATTGTTTTCATTACGTTTAGTACCTGCATGGAAAACAACGATATCTTCTGGAAGATGATCTAAACCAGTAATGACTTTACCCTTTTCATAAGATCCAGGATAGCCTCCACTTGCAAGAACAACACATGTTGCCTGTTCATCTTTCCACTTAACATCTACATTTTTTAATGTATTTGTAGCACATCCATACATTACTTCATATAAATCACTTTCAAGTCTCATTAAGATAACCTGAGTTTCAGGATCACCAAAACGAACATTGAATTCTAATACCTTTACATCCTGATCCTTGATCATTAATCCAATAAAGACAACACCACGATAATCCATATGATCTTCATGTAAGCCTTTCATGAATGGGTCAAGAATCTTTTCTTTGAAAGTCCCTTCCATACCTTCAGGTAAAAATGGGTTAGGTGATACTGTACCCATACCACCAGTATTTGGACCTTCATTATTATCATAAATCTGTTTATGGTCTTTTGCAGATACCATAGGTACGATTGTATCATGGTCTACAAAACATAATAAAGAACATTCAAAACCAGTTAAGAATTCTTCTAAAACAACCTTTTTACCAGCCTCACCAAAAGCACTGCCATCAAGCATCACTTTAAGTTCTTCTTTAGCCTGTTCTTTTGTTTCACAGATGACTACACCCTTACCTGCTGCAAGACCATCAGCCTTAACAACAACAGGAAGATCAAAAGCATCTAATGCTTTAACAGCTGATTCATAATCAGTCACTTCTTCATACTTTGCAGTAGGAATATTGTGCTTTTTCATGAAATCCTTAGAGAAGGCTTTAGAACCTTCAAGAATAGCTGATTCTTTTCTAGGGCCAAATACTTTGTGTCCTCTTTCTTCTAAATAGTCAGCAAGTCCCATACACAATGGTACTTCAGGACCAATAACAGTTAAATCAATACCCTTTTCTTCAACAGTCTTTAAGATAAAAGGCATATCTTCTACACTACCTGGAATACATACAGCATCCATACCAGGATTACCAGGAATAGCATATAATTCAGTAACATGTTTACTCTGTTTTAATTTCCAGGCAATTGCATGTTCTCTTCCACCACTACCAATAACAAGAACCTTCATATAACGCCTCCTTAGTGTCTAAAATGTCTATAACCATTGAATACCATTGTCATATCATGTTCATCACAATAGTCAATAGACTCCTGATCACGAACTGATCCACCAGGCTGTACAATAGCCTTAATACCTGCTTCATCAGCCACCTGTGCACAATCATTAAATGGGAAGAATGCATCACTTGCTAATACAGCACCATGGAAATCCTTATCAGGATTATTATGAATTGCATTTTCTAATGCCCAGATACGTGAAGTCTGTCCTCCACCAACAGCTAAAGTACATCCGTCTTTCACTAATACAATCGCATTAGACTTAACATATTTAGCAACCTTTAAACCAAATTCCATATCAGATAATTCAGCTTCTGTTGGCTGCTTTTTAGTCACTACTTTCATTTCATCAATAAGCTTAGTATTTAATTCCTGAACAAGTGCTTTACCTTCAAGATACTTAATATCATACTTAGCATCACGTGCATCAAGATTCTTAAGCTTTAATAAACGTAAGTTCTTCTTCTTTTCTAATACTTCTAAAGCATCATCATCAAAATCAGGTGCTGCAATGATTTCTAAGAAAGTCTTCTTCATTTCTAAAGCAGTTTCCTTATCAATTTTATAGTTTACAGCGATGATTCCACCAAAAATAGAAGTTGGATCTCCTTCATAAGCACGCTTATAAGATTCATAACCAGTCTTACCAATAGCAACTCCACAAGGTGTTGAATGCTTAATTGCAACAGTCACTAACTGATCACCAAATTCTCTTACGCAGGCAACTGCACCATATAAATCATTCACGTTATTGAAAGAAATTTCTTTACCATGTAACTGTTCATAATCTAATAAAGAATGCTGAACATATGGATCAACATAGGCATTTGCACTCTGCTGAGAGTTTTCACCATAACGCAAGTGATCTGTCTTCTTTAATGAAATATTTAAGATATCAGGGAATTCATCATGTACCTGATCAGCGAAATAACGAGAAATCATTGCATCATAGCTGCCTGTTAAGCTATAAGCCTTATAAGCAAGATTCATTCTGAATTCAAAATCAGTCTTATCTTCTCTAATAGCTTCTAATACAGCATCATAATCTTTTGGATCAGTAACAATCAATACATCCTTGAAGTTCTTAGCAGCAGAACGGATCATTGAAGGTCCACCGATATCAATGTTTTCAATCATTTCAGCCATTGGCTTACCAGCCTTAAGCGCTTTTTCAAACTCATAGAGATTACAACAAACAAGATCAATAGGTGTAATACCCATTTCTTCTACAGTCTTGACATGTTCTTCTACATCTCTTCTAAATAGAATACCACCATGTACTTTTGGATGAAGTGTCTTAACTCTTCCATCAAGAATTTCAGGGAAACCTGTTACATCATCGATTTCAATAGCTTTTACACCTGCTTCTAATAGTTTCTTATATGTTCCACCAGTAGAAACAACTTCAAATCCTAATTCTTCAAGACCTTTCGCAAATTCAACAATACCTTCTTTATTTGTAACTGATACTAACGCTCTTTTCAACTGATCTTCACCCTTTCATTTTCTACAGAAACACGTCCTTCACAATATAAAGCAACAGCTTCTGGTAAGATTTCATGTTCGATTTCTAAGACACGTGCCTGAATGTCTTCAGGAGTCTCTAAGTCTGAAATATCAACCGCTCTTTGTAAGATGATTGGCCCACCATCCACTTCTCCAGTAACGAAATGAACAGTTGCACCTGACACCTTCACACCTCTTTTAAACACCGCCTCATGGACATGCATTCCATAGAATCCAGGACCACAGAAAGATGGAATAAGTGAGGGATGAATATTAATAATACGATTCTTATATTGTTCAATCAGCTTATCTCCAACAATAGCAAGATAACCTGCTAATACAACAACATCAATCTTTTCTTCTTCAAATCTCTTTAAGATCTCATCTTCATCCTTGATCCATTCTGCCTGAATACCATGAAGACGGGCTCTTTCTAAACCGTAAGCCTTCTTACGGTTAGAAATAACCAGACGGATCTGTCCATTGATTTTTCCGGCTTCACACGCATCGATGATGGACTGAAGATCAGTTCCACCACCAGATACGCATACAGCTATGTTTAGCATAATTCTGCTCCCTTTTCACCTTCAGCAATATAACCTACTTCATAGCTTTCATAGCCAGCAGCATTAATTGCTTCGATAGTCTTTTCAACATCTGCAGGATCAACAGCAAGAACCATACCTAATCCCATGTTGAATGTGTTATACATCATCTTTTCTTCAACGTTTCCTGCTTTTGCAATTAAGCCAAAGATAGGAGGTACTTTATAGCTGTCCTTCTTAACAACAGCCTTTACACCATCAGGTAACATTCTAGGAAGGTTTTCATAGAATCCTCCACCAGTAATATGGCTGCATCCTTTAACCTTGATACCAGCATTCTTTACACTCTTTAATGCTTTTACATAAATCTTAGTAGGAGCAATTAATGCTTCACCTAAAGTAGTACCTAATTCATCATAATATGTATCTAAAGATTCTTTAGTCATTTCAAATACGCTACGTACTAAAGAGAATCCATTACTATGTACACCAGTAGATGCAATACCAACTAAAGCATCACCAGGCTTGATTGTAGAACCATCAATGATATCTTTCTTATCTACAACACCTACTGCAAAACCAGCTAAATCATAATCATCAACAGGCATTAAACCTGGATGTTCTGCAGTTTCACCACCAACAAGGGCACATTCAGACTGAATACATCCTTCAGCAACACCCTTAACGATAGTCGCAATCTTTTCAGGATAATTCTTACCACATGCAATGTAATCAAGGAAGAATAGAGGTTCTCCACCTGAACAAGCAATATCATTCACACACATTGCAACTGCATCAATACCAATTGTATCGTGTTTATCCATTACAAAAGCAAGTTTTACTTTTGTACCACAGCCATCAGTACCAGATAAAAGAACTGGTTCTTCCATATCCTTGATCTTGCTTAAATCAAAAGCACCAGCAAAACCACCAATTCCACCAAGTACTTCTGGTCTCATAGTCGCTTTAACATGCTTCTTCATTAATTCTACTGACTTATAACCTGCTTCAATGTCTACTCCAGCTTTTTTATAATCCATGTTTCTTCATCCTTTTATCTATTATTTTTCCATTCTTGCAAGAACTGCTTTATAAGTTTCAATTAAATCACCGATATCCTGTCTGAATACGTCTTTGTCATACTTCTTGTTAGTATCTACATCCCATAAACGGCAAGAATCTGGTGAGATTTCATCCGCTAATACGATTTCGCCTTCTTTTGTCTTACCAAATTCGATTTTGAAATCTACTAGCTTTAAGTTTAATCTTAAGAAGAAAGCCTTAAGTAATTCGTTGATCTTTAATGTTTCAGATTTGATAGTGTTATATTCATCTCTAGTGCAAAGACCTAAAGCAACAGCATGGTCTTCATTGATTAATGGATCACCATATTCATCATTCTTATAACTAATTTCAAAAATTGGTTCTGCTAAAACAACACCTTCCTTAGCACCAAGTCTCTTACAGAAAGAACCTGTTGTAATATTACGTACAATAACTTCTAGTGGGAAGATTTCTACTTTCTTAACTAAATCATCAGTATCATTTAACTTTTCAATCATATGAGTCTTGATACCTGCTTCTTCTAACATATCAAAGATAATACCTGAAATAGTGTGGTTTAATACACCCTTACCAGCAAACTGATCATGTTTTACACCATTACCTGCAGTTGCATCATCTTTATAATGCATTAAGATAACATCTTCGTTATCAGTTGCAAAAATTTCCTTAGCTTTTCCTTCGTACATTAATTCTTTCTTTTCCATTGTTGTTTTCTCCTCTTATCTATATTTTTCTGAAATTTCGTTGTTTGTATTTAAGCAGGCTTTTTCCATAGCCTGACGGTTGTTCTTTAATTTTTCACTTAATTCTGGATATTTGATTGCCATGATTTCAAGTGCTAACCAAGCAGCATTCTTAGCACCATCAATTGCAACTGTTGCAACTGGAATACCAGAAGGCATCTGGACAATTGATAATAAGGCATCCATTCCATCTAAACTTGCACCTTTAATTGGAATACCAATAACTGGTAACACTGTCATAGAAGCAACGACACCAGGTAAGGCAGCAGCCATACCAGCAGCTGTTAAAATAACATCTGTTCCATTGTTGTTGCATTCTTCTACAAATTCACTCAATGCACGATGTGCACGGTGTGCAGATAAAGCACGTACTTCAACATCTACGCCATATTCTTTTAATATAGCAATTCCTTTTTCTACCTTTGCTTCATCAGAGGCAGAACCCATAATTACTGCAGCTTTCATTTCAGTCCTCCATTATTTTCATTATGACTTTCATGATCTAGGTGCTCAGAGGCCTTTCACCTAAACTTGACCTCAATTGTTAGAATAAACCAGTAATTTTACCTTCTTCATCAATGTCCATATTATTAGCAGCTGGTACCTTTGGTAAACCTGGCATACGCATAATACTTCCAGAAATAGCAACTAAGAATCCAGAACCAGTATTTGGAATCAAGTCATTGATTGTTACCTTGAATCCTTCAGGACGTCCAAGTAAAGTCGCATCATCTGATAAAGAATACTGAGTTTTCGCAACACAGATTGGTAAATCACCTAAGCCCTGAGCAGTGAACTTCTTGATCTTATTAGCTGCCTTCTTAGTGAAGACAACATCATCTGCACCATAAATTTCTTTGGCGATTGTCTTGATCTTTTCATCAATAGGCATATCTAATGAATAGATAGGTGCATAATGAGATTCTTTAGTATCAAGGATATTTAATAGCTTGTTAGCAAGATCAATGCCTCCTTCGCCACCCTTAGCCCATACTTCAGAAATAGATACTTCAACATTTAATTCCTTACACATATCATCTAATAGCTTTAATTCAGCTTCTGTATCTGTAGGGAAAGCATTAATAGCAACGATACAAGGTAAACCAAACTTCTTGATATTTTCAATATGTTTAGTTAAGTTACCAATACCCTTCTTTAATGCTTCAAGGTTTTCAGTACCTAATTCTTTCTTATTAACACCACCATGCATCTTTAATGCACGAACAGTTGCAACAATAACAACTGCATCTGGATTTAATCCAGCCTGACGACACTTGATATCTAAGAACTTTTCAGCACCTAAATCAGCACCGAATCCTGCTTCAGTAATGGCATAATCACCAAGCTTCATAGCAAGCTTTGTAGCCATGACTGAGTTACATCCATGAGCGATATTGGCGAATGGACCACCATGTACAAATACTGGAGTATGATCTAAAGTCTGTACAAGGTTAGGCTTGATAGCATCCTTTAATAATAAAGTCACAGCGCCAGTTGCATGAATATCATCAACAGTGACTGGTTCACCATCATAATTATAAGCAACAATCATTCTTGCTGCTCTTGCTTTTAAATCTTCAAGAGAAGTAGATAAACATAAGATACCCATGACTTCACTTGCCACACTAATATCAAAACCATCTTCACGAGGAACACCATTTGGTTTACCACCTAAACCAACAACAATATGTCTTAAAGCACGATCGTTTAAGTCAACAACTCTCTTCCATACAATCTGTCTAGTATCAATATTCAAAGGGTTACCCTGCTGAATAGAGTTATCAAGCATTGCCGCAATCAAGTTATTTGCTGAAGTGATGGCATGAATATCACCTGTAAAATGAAGGTTGATATCTTCCATAGGAACAACCTGGGCATATCCTCCACCAGCCGCACCACCTTTAATACCAAAGCAAGGACCTAAGCTTGGTTCACGCATTGCAACGATAGACTTCTTACCTAACTGATGTAATGCCTGTGATAAACCAATCATTGTAGTTGTCTTACCTTCACCTGCAGGTGTTGGGTTAATTGCAGTTACAAGAATTAATTTACCATCTGGATTATTTTCAACTTTCTTGATAGTTTCTAAAGAGATTTTTGCTTTATATTTACCATATAATTCTAAATCATCTTCAGTCAGTCCAATCTTTTCAGCCACATTTTTAATTGGTTCCATGACTGTACTCTGTGCAATTTCTACGTCTGTTAACATTTTTTTGTTTTTTCCTCTCTTTCAGGTTATTTTCTTTCAAAACAATTATATACTAATCCGGTACCTGCATGCTTCCATTTTTTTAAAAAAACAAAAAAAGAGCCTACTAAGTCCAGGACGTTGCCCAGACGGTCGGCTCTTCAAGAAATTATACTCCATGTGGTTAATTCCACTTCCGTCAGTCGTATAATACAGTTGTAGTTTATCAAATAACCTATTGTTTGACAAGCACAAATTTGATTAAATAGTGGCATAAGTTTATAATATAAAAACGGAGGTAATGACTATGTTTAAAGAAGTAGATGTAAATACATTTGATTTAAAAATATTCAATAAATTGAATAAGGAATGGGCACTACTTAGTGCAGGTAATAAAGACGCATTTAATACTATGACTATTTCATGGGGCGAGATGGGTACATTATGGAATAAGCCAGTGATGACTTGTTTTGTAAGACCACAGCGTTATACAAAAGAATTTATAGATTCTAATGATCAAATGACTCTTTCATTCTTTAATGGAGAACATATGAAAGATTTAACAATACTTGGTAGAGAGTCTGGACGTGATGGAGATAAGATTGCGAAGACTGATTTAACACCTACATTTATTGAAAATCTCCCTACATTTGAAGAGGCAGACATTGTCGTTGTGGGAAAGAAACTCTATGAAGATACTATCAAGCCTGAATGTTTCTTAGATGAAACACTTGTGGATAAGAACTATCCTAATAAAGATTTCCATACAATGTATATCTGTGAAGTTGAAAAAATCTATATGAAATAAGAGAAGCGTTAGTTTGCTTCTCTTTTTAGTTCTTCGTATTCTCTTATTTGATTATATTCTTCGATTGTTTTCTTAATATCATTAAAGATATGTGGGTCAAGTGTCTTCTCTAATTCATCTTCATCCACAAACTTATAATCTGTATGTTCAAATGAAATCTTAACCTGATCATTTGTAGGAATACACAAGAAACCAATACCCACTGTCTGATAATGTGGTCTAATAGCCGTAAATGTATAAACTGGCTTAATGATTTCAATATCAAGTCCTGTTTCTTCCTTTAATTCTCTTACTAACGCCTGGTGAGGATCTTCCCCATATTCTAATCCCCCACCTGGTAATTCCCAATAACCAAGTCCATCTGATGAAGGTCTGACACGTTTTAAGATTAATGTCTTGCCTTCATAAATCACAATACCTTTGACTGTAATATGAAATTGTATGTCCTTATTCTCCATATTCTTTTTGCCCCCTTTTTACTATATTAGCACAACTCTTGGAAGAACGTTACAAAAAGGTGCAGTATGTGTGTTTCAAATACTACAGAAATTGTATATAATAGTCACTGAGGTGAATAAGATGATTGATTTTAAAGAAGAAGTATTAAAGCATAAAGATGAAATGCTGAAAGATTTAAAGGACTTATGTCTAATCCCTTCAACTCTTGATAAATCTACTGCAAAAGAAAATCAGCCATTTGGTGAAAACAACCGTAAAGCGCTTGATTTAATGCTTTCTATTGGTCAAAGAGATGGATTTGTTACTGATGATTGTGATGGATATGCTGGTTCTATTGATATTGGCGAAGGAGAAGACTGTTTTGGTATTCTTGGACACTTAGATGTTGTACCTACTGAAGGTCAGGAATGGGATTATCCAGAATATGATATGACTCTTGATGGAGATACACTTTATGGTCGTGGTGTTGCTGATGATAAGGGACCTTTAATTGCCGCTTATTATGCTGCTAAGATTGTTAATGAACTTGATTTTGAAAAGAAGATGAAGGTTCGTATCATCTTTGGATGTAATGAAGAAAATGGTTCTCGCTGTATGCATTACTATTTCCAGCATCGTCCATATCCAAAGATGGGATTTACTCCAGATGCTGATTTCCCTGTTGTATATGGTGAAAAAGGTAACTGTCATTTCATCATCAAGGGTAAAACAGATGATGATAAGGTAATTTCTATTCATTCAGGACGTGTAGTGAATATCGTACCAGATCAGGCTAAAGCTGTATTAAAGGGTACTGACTATGAAGAATCATATAATGCATTCTTAAAAGAAAATAACTTCAAGGGTTCTTTAGAAGTTGTAGATGGTAACACACACTTATTCTTAAAAGGTAAGAGTGCCCATGCATCTCAGCCTCAGTTAGGTAATAATGCTGCAAGTAACTTATGTCATTATATTGCAAGTGTGACTGATAATAGCTACGCAAAATTCGTTGATGAATATTTATATAATGATTATTTAGGTGAAAAGTTCAATGTCGCATTTACTAGTGAAATGGGTGCTTTAACTGTTAACCTTGGTATCTTAAATTATGAAAATAATGAAGGTTCATTAACTCTTGATTTACGTCTTCCTCATGACTTAGACAATGATGAACTTGTTAAGAATGTAGGTGAAGCTGTTAATAAATATGGCTTGAGTGAAGAACATGATATCGGTCCTGCATTATATGTAGATCCTAATAGTGAATTAGTTCAGAAGCTTCATGAATCATATGTACAGTTCACAAATGATCATGAACATGGTCCTCAGACTATCGGTGGGGGAACTTATGCAAAAGAAATGCCTAACTGTGTTGCTTTTGGTTGTGAATTCCCTGGTAAAAACCATCATATGCATGAAGAAAACGAATTAATTTCATTAGATGATTTATTAACTGCAGCTGCTATCTACGCTCAGTCTCTCTATAATCTTCTTAAAAAATAGTTGAATTCTATGTGCAACTCAAGTATAATTTGAGTTGCACAAAGTTGCGGCCGTGGTGGAATGGTAGACACGCAAGTTTGAGGGACTTGTGGACGTACGTCTGTGTGAGTTCAAATCTCATCGGCCGCACCATTAATTAAGATGAACTAGCTAGAGATAGCTAGTTTTTTATATTATGTGGAGGATTTTGTATGATTGATCATATGGAAATAAGAGGCGCAAAGGTTCATAATTTAAAGAATATTGATGTTGATATTCCTTTGAATAAGATTGTAGCTATTTCTGGTGTATCAGGAAGTGGTAAGTCTTCTTTAGCATTAGGAGTCATCTATGCTGAAGGTTCTAGAAGATATCTAGAAGCATTATCTACTTATACAAGAAGACGAATCTCTCAGGGAGAAAAAGCCAAAGTAGATTCTATTAGATATGTTCCTAGTACTCTAGCATTACATCAAAGACCTAATATACCAGGCATTCGTTCTACTTTTGGAACACAGACAGAATTATTGAATTCTATTCGCTTATTATTTTCACGTTGTGGAGATTATTTATGTCCTAACGGACATAGAGTACCTGCGAGTATAAATGTAGCGAGAGGTGAAATGATTGAGTGTCCAATCTGCCACGAAAGATTTAATGGATTAAGTGCACAGGAGTATGCCTTTAATTCACAGGGTGCATGTCCTGATTGTCAGGGCACTGGTATTGTACAGACAATTAATATCGATTCTTTGATTCCTGATCCGCATCTAACTATTGATGAAGGGGCTGTGGCACCATGGAATACACTCATGTGGTCATTAATGAAAGATGTCTGTCGTGCGATGGGTGTGCGTACTGATGTTCCTTTTGAAGAATTAACAGAAGAAGAAAAGCATATTGTATATGATGGACCAATGGTAAAAAAACATATTTTCTATCGTCCTAAGAATAAAGAGAGCGTGGAAGCAGGAGAATTAGATTTTACTTACTATAGTGCCAAAGCAACTGTCTTGAACGCATTAAAGAAGGTCAAGAATGAAAAGAATATGAAGCGTGTTAGTAAATTCCTTAAGGAAGCGACATGCCCGACTTGTCATGGCTCTCGTATTAATGCACGTGCGAATTCTACATTGCTAGGTGGTAAGACTTTAACTGAAGTATGTGCGATGAGTTTAAAGGATTTAACTGCATGGCTTCCACAGGTAATCAATACTCTTAATGATAATGTGAAAGAAATGGGTTCTACTATTCTTGAAGAATTTATGATTAATGCGAATGCATTGCTGTCTTTAGGTCTCGGTTATTTGACTCTTGATCGTGCTTCTTCTACATTATCAACAGGTGAACTACAAAGAGTACAGCTTGCACGTACTGTAAAAAACAGAACAACAGGTGTTCTTTATGTTCTTGATGAACCTTCTATTGGATTACATCCAGCCAATGTAGATGGCTTGATTGCGATTATGAAAGAGTTGATTAAGGATGGGAACTCCATTGGTTTGGTCGATCATGATACAAGAATTCTTAAGGAAGCGGATTATATGATTGAAATAGGGCCTGAAGCAGGTAAGAATGGTGGTTCTATAATTAGTCAGGGTACTATTGATGAAATCATTCAGAATAAGAATTCTATCATTGGACCTTATCTCAATGATTTACATCAAACTCTTGTAAGAAATAAGAAAGAGATTTTTAATGAAGGCTTTTTAAGACTTAAGACAGATACAATACATACTGTCAAACCACTTGATATTTCTATTCCTAAAGGAGTTCTTACTACAATTACTGGTATGTCTGGAAGTGGTAAGACAACATTGATTCTTGAATCTTTATATCCTGCTATAAAGGCTTCATTAAATCATGAAGCACTTCCTCAACATATAAAAGAATTGGATGCATCATGGGTCAATAAGATTGATTTGATTGATGCGTCCCCTATTGGAAATAATGTCAGAAGTACTGTCGCAACTTATTCTGGTGTATTTGATCATTTAAGAAGGTTGTATGGTAGATTAAGTGATCAATATAGTGCAGGTGATTTTTCTTATAATACAGGTAAGTTAAGATGTCCTGTATGTGAAGGTACTGGTACTATTTCTATGGATATACAGTTTCTTCCAGATATAGAAATGACTTGTGAACATTGTGATGGAACACGTTACAGCAATGATGTAGATTCTATAATGTACCATGGTTATTCTATAAAAGATGTTATGTCTCTTACTATCTTAGAAGCTTTAGATGTATTTAAAGACAGTAAGAAGATTAAAGAGAAACTACAGGTTCTAGTGGATTTAGGAATTGGTTATTTGACTCTTGGTGAAGCAACACCTGCCTTATCTGGTGGAGAAGCACAAAGATTAAAACTGGCATCAGAAATAGGAAAAGTACAAGATGGAAGCATCTTTATCTTTGATGAACCTTCTATTGGATTACATCCATTAGATGTAGAAACACTACTTCGTGTATTTGATACATTAATTCATCAAAAAGCGACTATTATCGTGATTGAACATGACTTAGATGTCATTAGAAATTCTGATTACATTATTGATATGGGTCCTGAGGGCGGTCAACTTGGTGGAGAGATTATTGCGACGGGAACTGTGGAAGAAATCAAACAGAATAAGAGTAGTAAAATTGGAAAATACTTGTGAAAGGCTGTAACGCATACTTGAGCGTTACAGCTCTTTTTCATAGAAAAAAGAATATCAGAAATAATATCCGATATTCTTATTGCCATTCAATTTCTACATTTTTTTGATAATGTGCTAGTCCTATGCGAATCACTGTTCCACTTAATTCACTATTATATCTTCTACTGTTAATTTGATCTATTGCTGATTTTGCGAGTTGTTTCAAATCAACTGAGCTATCATTTGTATACTTAAATTCTAGAATATATGATATTTGATTTTTCTTGGATTTTAGTATGATATCACATCTTCCCTTTCCTGCTTCTCGATTACTGATTACTTCATACTCATTAGAAAGCCAGGCACACATTCCAAGCACCATCATATGATAACTATTTTCATCTTTCAAATCATGATAAGAAGATAATGTGAGTAGAATCTTTCTATATCTGTCTTCAAAATCTTCTTTCCTACAACGTTTCAATGAATTGAATAGTACTGTCAGATCTGTTTCGGTCGCTTTCAAATGATAGGCTGTAAGCTTTCTAAATTCCAATTGAACTTCTTGATTAGGAATTTTTATGATATATAAACTATCTTGAATAGATATTGTTTTATGTAATGTTAGATAACCAGCATTAACCAAAAGACCCCACAAGTTTTCTGTATTGTTTACTTCAAAAAAGCTCGTATCCATTTTTACAGTGGTTTCGAGTTTACCATTTCGAATAAGCTCCTCATAGCCTCTCTCAAAAGCTTCATCACTGCTAGATATTGCTTTTTTAATCATTGTATTACTGCTCGTATTCACCCAATAAGGCTCTAATACTTTTCTAGAAGCATAATTCAAGATAGACCATGGATTATAGATATCATGTTCTCCAAAATGATATCCATCATACATAGATTTCACTTCATCATTGAATGATAAATCATAATATTCTAATGTTTGCTTCGTTTCTTCTTCTTTAAAGCCAAAGTATTGAGAATATTCTGGATCTTTTACTGTACATACAACCAGATTATTCAAATCGCTGAAGATGTTCTCTTTCGCTACTCTTTGAATACCAGTCATCATTGCATAATGTAGGCTCGTAGATGTCTTTAATGCATTATGAAGCAAAGAAGATAATCCCCCTCGCAACTCTTCATAATATCCTCCAACATGAGCTTCAATAAAAGGTGTGTCATATTCATCTATGAATACCATTACTTTTTTGTGGTAGTATTTCTCTAATCGTTCCATCAAAAAAGAAAGTGCATCGATAATATTATCTAGAATCCCATCATTTTTTGTCATTAACCCTTGTACAAGAGATTCATATTCGTTTTGTTCAAATACAGTCATTTTTTGTTCAAATACATGAGCATATCGATCATATTCTTTACGCAGTTGTAATTTAATTTCCTTTACAACATTCCATTTATCATTCTTCGCATTCGCAAACGAAATGAAGATTGTAGGATATTGATTCATTTCTGATATATACTCTGTTTCAACAATTTTTGTATCTTTGAATATTTCTTTAGAATCTTTAGTAATATCAAAGAATGAAGACATCATTGAGATGTTGATTGTTTTTCCAAACCTTCTAGGTCGAGTAACAAGAGTGATAGTACTTTTTCTCATTAAAAAATCATAAATCATCATACTTTTATCGATAAAAAAATAATTCTGATTCTTTAAAGTTTCATAATCTACTACTCCTAAAGGTATAGCTTTTCTCATATGGACACTCCTTTCTTTTCTACTATGATAACATGACTATCTAGTTGATTAAGCGGTAAACTATCAAGTTGTACCTAGTCAATATAGTACCTATTCTTTCCTTTACTTTTCTTTCCATACTCTATCGCCTTTTTAGGACATTTCGCAATACATGCCATACAATGCGTACATTCCTTACCCCATACAGGACGATGATCTTTTATTTGGATATTTTTTAATAGACATAATTTCTCACATAATCCACATCCAATACATTCATCCGTACTATAGAAAGCATCTGCTTTCACAAAAAGTGGATAGAAAACTGTATTCACAATAGAAGATTGGAACTTGTCTTTCAATTGTAATGACATATTAGGAAAAGGTAAATGCTGGTGGATATAGGAAACTGCTTGTTTAACAACAGGATCTGCCTGTTTAATAATCTTTTTGGCTTCATCATCTTCTGGTGTATCAAACATTGCAAGATAGTTTTCTGGCATAATGATTTCCATTGTACCTTTATAGTTGAGCCCCTTCTTTTCACATAGTTTTCTATTATAATGACCTGCATTGCCTATATTTCCTCCACAATCCATCACAAAATAGACTTCTTCTACATCCTTAAAAGGAGTATGAAGAATCCATTCTTCGACAATACGAGGTATTCTCCAGGCATAAGTAGGTACGACAAATCCCAATGTTCCTTGGATGTTCTGTAAGCTATGATCATTATTTCTAATAAGTGTATTCATAAATAAATCCTTTTGTTTGTCATAGGCGGAAACCCACTGCCTTTAGGCGGTGAGAGGAGCCTCGTAAATCGTTATTTATTATCCCTGACTTTCAATATATTTTTGTATAGTTGCTGATGACACTTCTCCAATGCTGCAAGCAAAATAACCATATGGACAAATTTTTTTCCTCCCAATACTGTCTTGATAAGACTGAACTATACTTTTGCCATAAGTAGTATGTTGTTTCCTGCTTTACAATTTTGACAATATCGCAAACTCTATCTGCTGTACCGTAACTTAATAAGAAATGTATATGGTCTTTGTCAGTTTCTATCGCAATAATTTCGTAGCGCCAGTATTAGTTATATGGAGAATCTCTTGTTTAGCATCATCGGCGATAGAATCTTTAAGTAGTTGGTTACGGTATTTGGTCACAAGGATTATATGTACTTTCAGGCTGTATTTTCGTCTGTTATGACGATTATATCTACTATCCATAGTTCACCTCAAAATATATAAGTTCTTCTCTGTGTAAATTATCTTTTGTTCCCATCACCTTACAGATCAGATGCAAGTGCGATCTCACCCTTAATTGCTGATGCTGTAACTGTTGCTGCGGATCCAAGATATACTTTTGAACTTGGGTGTCCTGCACGACCCTTAAAATTACGTGTTCCTGTACTGATCAGAACTTCATTTTCACCGATAACTCCCTGGCA
>OJOI01000711.1_pt1 | contig 21054 bp, 14 predicted proteins | sample 1598061 | NCBI WGS metagenome assembly OJOI01 (sample SAMN01915224, study PRJEB22387) | human gut metagenome | isolation source: stool | host: Homo sapiens | place: USA
AAACATGAATGTGGCGTTGCCATGATACGTTTGCTTAAACCGCTGGAGTACTATGAAAAGAAGTACGGAACGTGGATGTACGGGCTGAATAAGCTCTATCTGCTGATGGAAAAGCAGCATAACCGTGGTCAGGAAGGTGCCGGTCTGGCGTGTGTGAAACTGGAAGCAAATCCGGGTGAGGAGTATATGTTCCGTGAGCGGGCATTGGGTTCCGGTGCCATCACCGAGATATTTGAGACAGTACAAAGCAACTTCAAGGATCTGAGCAAAGAACAGTTGCACGATGCCGCGTTTGCCAAACGGACGCTGCCTTTTGCCGGAGAAGCTTATATGGGGCATCTGCGTTACTCGACTACCGGAAAATCCGGGATATCCTATGTTCATCCGTTTCTCAGAAGAAATAACTGGCGGGCGAAGAATCTTGCCCTTTGCGGCAACTTCAACATGACCAATGTGGATGAAATTTTTGCCCGTATCACAGCCATCGGCCAGCATCCCCGTAAGTATGCCGATACGTATATTATGTTGGAACAAGTGGGGCACAGGCTCGACCGTGAAGTGGAACGTCTCTTTAACCTGGCTGAGGCTGAAGGCCTGACCGGCATGGGCGTGACGCATTACATTGAGGACCACATCGACCTTGCCAACGTGTTGCGCACGTCGAGTAAAGAATGGGACGGGGGGTATGTGATGTGCGGACTGACCGGTAGCGGAGAGAGCTTTGCATTGCGTGACCCGTGGGGGATTCGTCCGGCGTTCTGGTATCAGGATGACGAGATTGCGGTGCTTGCTTCCGAACGTCCGGTGATTCAGACGGCACTCAATGTTCCGATAGGAGAAATCAGGGAATTACTGCCGGGACAGGCCCTCCTGATCAGTAAAGAGGGAAAGTTGCGTACGGCACAGATCAATAAGGCACGGGAGAAGAAAGCCTGTTCGTTCGAGCGGATCTACTTCTCGCGAGGCAGTGACGCGGATATTTACAAGGAGAGAAAACAACTGGGTGAGAAACTGGTTCCGAACATCCTGAAAGCGATTGATAATGACCTCGACCATACCGTCTTCTCGTTCATCCCGAATACGGCAGAGGTGGCATTTTACGGTATGCTTCAGGGGCTGGACAATTATTTGAATGAGGAGAAGGTGCGGCAGATTGCGAGCCTGGGACATCATCCGGATCACGATGAACTGGAAGTGATTCTGTCCCGCCGTATCCGTTCGGAGAAAGTGGCTATCAAAGATATCAAACTGCGCACTTTCATTGCCGAGGGCAATAGCCGGAATGACTTGGCAGCACACGTATATGACATCACATACGGCAGTCTCCGTTCCGGTATCGACAATCTGGTGATTATCGACGACAGCATTGTTCGCGGTACTACTCTGAAACAGAGTATTATCGGTATCCTCGACCGTCTGGGACCGAAGAAGATAGTCATCGTCTCTTCTTCTCCGCAAGTTCGCTATCCCGACTATTACGGTATTGATATGGCGAAGATGTCCGAATTCATCGCCTTTAAAGCTGCAATTGAATTGCTGAAGGACCGGGATATGAAAGATGTGATCGCATCGGCTTACCGGAAGTCGAAAGATCAGGTGGGACTGCCGAAAGAGCAGATGGTAAACTATGTGAAGGATATTTATGCTCCTTTCACCGATGAGGAGATTTCGGAGAAGATGGTGGAACTGCTGACGCCGAAAGGAACGAAAGCGAAAGTGCAGATTGTCTATCAGCCGCTCGAGGGGCTGCACGAGGCGTGTCCCAATCATACGGGAGACTGGTACTTCAGTGGCAACTATCCTACACCGGGCGGGGTGAAGCTGCTGAACGAAGCATTTATTAACTACATCGAGCAGGTGTACCAATTTTAAAAGAAAGGTGAACTTAAATAAAGAAAAGATAAGAATGAAGAATGTGACTTTGATCCTTGACGACGGGAGCCGTTTCCACGGTAAGTCGTTCGGTTACGAAAAGCCCGTGGCAGGTGAAGTAGTGTTCAATACCGCCATGACCGGTTATCCGGAGAGTCTGACCGACCCTTCGTATGCGGGGCAGTTGATGACACTGACGTATCCGCTGGTGGGCAACTATGGTGTACCTCCTTTTAGCATAGAGCCCAACGGACTGGCTACGTTTATGGAGAGCGAACGCATCCATGCCGAAGCTATTATCGTAAGCGATTACTCACAGGAATACAGTCATTGGAATGCCGTTGAGAGTCTGGCTGACTGGCTGAAGCGTGAGCAGGTGCCGGGCATCACGGGGATCGATACCCGTGAGCTGACCAAAGTGTTGCGTGAACATGGGGTGATGATGGGACGGATCGTATTTGACGATGAACCGGAGAGTGCTCCGGAAGCTGTATACAGTGGAGTGAACTACGTAGACAAGGTTTCATGCAAAGAGGTGATCCGTTATAACGAGGGGGCGGACAAGAAAAAAGTGGTGCTTGTGGATTGCGGTGTGAAGACGAACATTATCCGTTGCCTGCTTCGCCGGGATGTGGAAGTGATCCGTGTACCCTGGAATTATGATTTCAATCATCTGAAGTTCGACGGACTCTTCATCTCCAACGGACCGGGTGATCCGGATACGTGTGATGCTGCCGTGCAGAACATCCGTAAAGCGATGCAGAATCCCAAGTTACCTATTTTCGGTATCTGCATGGGTAACCAGTTGCTGAGCAAAGCCGGAGGGGCTAAAATATACAAGCTGAAATACGGGCATCGCAGCCACAACCAGCCGGTACGCATGGTTGGCACGGAACGTTGTTTCATCACTTCGCAGAATCATGGTTATGCGGTAGACAATAATACACTTGGCACCGACTGGGAACCGCTGTTTATCAATATGAATGATGGCTCTAACGAAGGAATACGCCATAAGACGAATCCCTGGTTCTCTGCACAGTTCCATCCGGAAGCAGCCAGCGGACCCACGGATACGGAGTTCCTCTTCGACGAGTTCGTGAAGTTGCTCTAAAGTATATTCTGCATAAAGAGATAGAAACGAATCTGTTTTACCACAGAGTAACACGGAGTCTCACAGAGTTTTAATTTCTTGTTTATAAGATGTTAAGAGAAAATAATCTCTGTGGAACTCTGTGTTACTCTGTGGTAAACCAAACTCAAAAACATTATAATAATGAAAGAAAACAATATAAAGAAAGTACTGCTGCTTGGTTCCGGTGCCTTGAAGATCGGTGAGGCCGGTGAATTTGATTATTCCGGTTCCCAAGCACTCAAAGCCTTGAAAGAGGAGGGCATTGAAACCATCCTGATCAACCCCAACATCGCTACCGTGCAGACATCGGAAGGCGTGGCCGACCAGATATACTTCCTTCCCGTGACACCCTACTTTGTGGAGAAGGTGATCCGGAAGGAACGTCCCGAAGGCATTATGCTCGCCTTTGGCGGACAGACGGCATTGAACTGCGGGGTTGCCCTTTACCGCGAAGGGATTCTGGAGAAATATAATGTGAAAGTTCTGGGAACTCCCGTACAGGCCATTATCGACACCGAGGACCGTGAACTTTTCGTCGACAAGCTGAACGAGATCGATGTGAAGACCATCAAGAGCGAGGCGGTGGAGAACGCAGAAGACGCCCGTCGTGCTGCCCGGGAATTAGGCTATCCGGTCATTGTCCGTGCAGCTTACGCACTGGGCGGATTGGGTTCGGGTTTTTGTGACAATGAAGAAGAACTGGACCTACTCGTGGAAAAAGCTTTCTCCTTCTCTCCGCAGGTATTGGTTGAGAAGAGCCTCCGTGGCTGGAAGGAGGTGGAGTACGAGGTGGTGCGTGACCGTTTTGATAACTGTATCACGGTCTGCAATATGGAGAATTTCGACCCGCTGGGCATCCATACCGGTGAGTCTATCGTGATAGCTCCTTCACAAACCCTGACCAATAAGGAGTATCATAAACTGCGCGAGCTCGCCATCCGCATCATCCGCCACATCGGCATTGTGGGAGAATGTAACGTGCAATATGCTTTCGACCCCGAAAGTGAAGACTATCGCGTGATCGAGGTGAATGCCCGCCTGAGCCGTTCGTCTGCCCTGGCTTCCAAGGCTACCGGTTATCCACTTGCCTTTGTGGCTGCAAAACTCGGACTTGGCTACGGGTTGTTCGACCTGAAGAACTCTGTGACGAAAACCACCAGTGCCTTCTTTGAGCCGGCACTCGATTATGTAGTCTGCAAAATTCCGCGTTGGGACCTCGGTAAGTTCCACGGTGTGGACAAGGAACTCGGCTCTTCGATGAAGTCCGTCGGTGAGGTAATGGCCATTGGCCGCACTTTTGAGGAAGCGATTCAGAAGGGCTTGCGAATGATCGGACAGGGGATGCATGGTTTTGTGGAAAACAAGGAACTCGTTATCCCCGACATCGACAAAGCACTGCACGAACCGACCGATAAACGTATCTTTGTCATCTCGAAGGCTTTCCGTGCCGGATATACCATCGATCAGGTGCACGAACTGACTAAGATCGACAAGTGGTTCCTCCAGAAATTGATGAATATCATGAATACTTCTGAGGAACTCCATCAGTGGGGGAACAATCACAAGCAGATAGCCGACTTGCCTGCCGACCTGCTCAAGCAAGCCAAGCGTCAGGGATTCTCCGACTTCCAGATTGCACGTGCCATCGGCTACGAAGGTGATATGGAAGACGGCAGCCTTTATGTCCGCAATTACCGTAAGAGCCTGGGCATTGTTCCCGTGGTGAAGCAAATCGATACGCTGGCTGCCGAATATCCGGCACAGACCAATTATCTTTACCTGACCTATAGCGGCACAGCCAACGACGTCACTTACCTGGGTGACCATCGTTCTATCGTCGTTCTCGGTTCGGGTGCCTACCGGATCGGTTCTTCCGTGGAGTTCGACTGGTGCGGGGTGCAGGCGCTTAATACGATCCGTAAGGAAGGATGGCGTTCGGTGATGATCAACTATAATCCCGAAACCGTATCGACCGACTATGATATGTGCGACCGGCTTTACTTTGACGAACTGACATTCGAACGCGTGATGGATGTCCTTGAACTGGAGAATCCGCACGGAGTCATTGTTTCCACCGGCGGACAGATACCTAACAATCTCGCCCTGCGTCTCGATGCCCAGAACATCCACATTCTCGGAACATCCGCCCAGAGCATTGACAATGCCGAGGACCGCGACAAATTCTCCGCCATGCTCGACCGTATCGGAGTGGATCAACCGGAGTGGCGTGCCCTTACTTCACTCGAGGACATTAACTCGTTTGTCGATAAGGTAGGTTTCCCTGTGCTTGTCCGTCCGTCATATGTGCTCAGCGGTGCGGCAATGAACGTATGCTCCAACCAAGAAGAGCTGGAACGCTTTCTGCAACTGGCGGCCAACGTATCGAAGAAGCATCCGGTAGTGGTCAGCCAGTTCATCGAACATGCCAAGGAGGTGGAGATGGATGCTGTGGCACAGAACGGTGAAATCATCGCTTATGCAATCTCCGAACACATTGAGTTTGCGGGAGTACATTCCGGTGACGCCACTATCCAGTTTCCGCCGCAGAAGTTGTATGTAGAGACGGTTCGTCGCATTAAACGCATCAGTCGTGAGATAGCCAAGGCGCTCAATATCTCCGGCCCGTTCAACATTCAGTATCTGGCTAAAGACAATGATATAAAGGTGATCGAGTGTAATCTTCGTGCCAGCCGTTCGTTCCCCTTCGTCAGCAAGGTATTGAAGATCAATTTTATCGAACTTGCCACGAAAGTCATGCTCGGCCTGCCTGTTGAGAAGCCGGAGAAGAATCTGTTCGAACTCGATTATGTCGGGATCAAGGCGAGCCAGTTCTCGTTCAACCGCCTCCAGAAAGCCGACCCTGTATTGGGAGTGGATATGGCTTCGACCGGTGAAGTGGGTTGCATTGGCAGCGATACTTCCTGTGCCGTGCTCAAGGCTATGCTTTCCGTGGGTTATCGCATCCCGAAGAAGAAGATTCTGCTTTCTACCGGAACACCGAAGCAGAAAGTGGATATGCTCGAGGCAGCCCGTATGTTGCAGAAGAAGGGATATGATATTTTCGCGACAGGAGGTTCCAGCAAGTTCCTTACCGAGAATGGTGTGGAGAACACCCGTGTTTATTGGCCCAGTGAAGAGGGACATCCCCAGGCACTCGAGATGTTGCATAAGAAAGAGATCGACATGGTGGTCAATATTCCCAAGAATCTGACTGCCGGTGAACTGGACAATGGTTACAAGATCCGTCGTGCCGCTATCGACCTCAACATCCCGCTGATCACTAATGCCCGCCTGGCGAGCGCGTTTATCAATGCGTTCTGCACGATGGACATTGACGATATAGCGATCAAGTCGTGGGAAGAGTATAAGTAAGGACTTTAGGGCTTCACCACAGATTGGCAGACACAATGCACGGAGAAGATATAAATCGGATTGAATTATGAATCTGTGTCGTCGGTTAATCTGCGGTGGAGCTTCCGGTACATTCACTTTTGCTTAACAATCCTGAAAACCGGAACTTTTTCTGCTGCCTGTTGTTGAGAGTACATATAAATCAATAAAGAGTGTAATAATGAATATAGCAGAGCAATTGGATGCCGTATCCGGAACGAACCGTCTGGTGTTGGTGGAATTTTATGCAGACTGGTCTCCTCATTATGAATGGCTGGAACCTGTAGTACGGACTTACGAGAAGCAAGTTTCCGAGGTGATTAAAGTGAATATCGTGGAGGACAAGGCAGTGGCAGATTCGTTCAATATCGAGACAGCCCCGGCTTTTATTCTCTTGCAGCGCGGGCACGAATTGTGGAGACAAGTGGGAGAACTGACCATCGATGAACTTAAACTGGTATTGGAAGAGTTTAAATAGCAAAGTGCTGATTATGCCGTTTTGTATTTTCTACCCGATATAGCGTAAGCTACATCGGGTAGTTTGTTTATGGGCTATCAAATAACGGCTTATATTCCTGTTCCTGTTTTTCAATAAGTTACTTTTATTGTCTGTAGAGTCGCATTATGGCGGCTGTTTTTCTCTTTCCTTGTTGCATGTGTTGTCTGCATCGCGCTTTTGCACGCCGATTGCTATTGGGTAAACAGAGGGATTGTCTATGCTGAAAAGTAGATAAGCGGACGATAGGAAGCTTCTTACGCTTTCTTTATACCTGATGCAACGTTTGTTTTAATGAAATAGAGCTTTTGTTTTAAACTAATGCCGCCTCTCTTTTAAAGAAATACCACCTTGGTTCCTTAGGGAAAGAGCATCTTTATTGAATATTCCGATCCGATTCTGCATTATTTTGCGTTTTGTATGCGTTCTGTATGCAATCCTGTCCTCTATTATACCTGTTTTGATAAAAGTGTGAGTAAGCAAACAAGCGGAAATAACAATAAAATGGCAGGTAAATATGCAGTAAGGATATCAAGGTGAATTCACCTTTTTTGATATTCCTGTGGAGTCATTCCCGTCATTCGCTTAAAGAACTTGCAGAAGAAAGAGGGATTCGGAAAATGAAGTTCGTCCGAGATTTGGTAAACAAGCAGATTGCTGTGTTTCAATAACACTTTTGCTTCGAGAATAACGGACTGGTTGATCCATTCCATTACTGTCTGGTGACTGACCTGCCGGATCAGGGTGTTCAGGTAACGTGGGGTCAGGCATAACTTGTCGGCATAGAAGCCCACGGTGCGTTCGTTTTTGCTGAACTCGTTCACCAATGCGATGAACCGCCAGAATATTTCTTCCTGATGTGAAAACCTGCGGGAAGTGTCGTTCGCTTCTTCCGTGCGTATATACTTTATGTTGTGCAACAAGGCTGCGAGCAGATGCTGCACCACTTCCCGGCGGAAAGGGACTTCCTGAACCGTGTCCCATATCAGCGTGAAATATGCATCTGACAGTTTCCATTCGGTATCCGTCACCTGCGTGACAAGGTTTTGCCGTGTATGCGATTCAAAGAGCTGGTCGCCTCGCAGGAGCGGAAGGAAATCTTTGTCGGCTACAATCATCTGAAAATCACAATCGGGTGTGAATTCCAAAAGTTCGATGATAGAGCCGGGGAGGAATGTGGCAATGGTTTGGGGATATATGTTGTACTCTATCAGGTTGATTGTGATCCGGGCTTTGCCGCGTAGTCCCCGGATAATTCTTCCTTCTTTCAGTCGATAGGGCTGTCCCAGACGGAACAGGCGGCTTTCCATATGGGTGAAGCTGATGACAATCCCGAAATCGGGGGTGACAAAGCGATATTCGTTATTGCATACGATATTGCTGTGTTTCAGCAGGTCGAGCGCCAGTTCCAGAGGTTTGTTCTTTTCCATAAATCTGTTTTTATCACACGGCAAACTTAGGTAAAATATACGATTTATAAGCAGGTCCGATATAAAGAATAGCATATTTTATCCCATAAAAGAATGAAATTTAATGCATGCTCCCGCGAACCGAAAGATACATCCGGACCGGAACCTGATCTCCCGGCCGGGCTGAAGAGTGTGGCTGTCATTGGGGTAATGAATGGCAGACGGTAGTGTGGAGTTTGTTTCAAAACAGTTAATATAATTTAATCGGAATCAAATTTATCCGTACAAACAATCCGGAGTTACGAACTATTCGTATATTTGTTAGTAATTAATAACTTAAATATAATTCTGCATGAAAACCTCTTATCTACTCCTGTCCTCCGCTTTGTTGCTGGGATGCCTATCCGCTTGCAACACTTCCCCCCGGGAATCTAAAGTTATGGAAGCAAACGATGGAAGCGTAACTACTATCGAAAGCAACGGAAACAAACTGACGGTATGTGACTTATCGGCTGTAAAAGACACGATAGAAGTGCCGCTCAGCGAGTTTGTGGAAGACTGTCGCATTGTGCGTTTTGAGACCTCTGAAGAGGCATACTTCAAAGCCTGGTTTATCAATGCTACCGATAAGCATATCGGTATCCGCCAGGGAAACCAGGATGTGTTTAAACTGTTTGACAGGGATGGTAAGTTCCTGTATAATGTCGGTTCCGTAGGAAGCGGTCCCGGTGAATATGACACCACCCTCTACGATGAATGTATTGATGAGAAGAACGGCCATATCTTCTTCACACCTTTTGTGGGGAAAAGAATCATGATGTATGATATCAACGGGCAATGGATTAAAGATATTCCGCTTCCCATGCAAATTAATAAAGCGAAAATATGGGTGAATGAAGACGGAAGCTTATCTGTTGTACACATGCCTTTCGAGGAAGGTGAGCCCCTTGCTTTCAGGGTGGATACCGAAGGGAATATACTGAACCAAATTCCGGCAACTGCCGCAACGAAGGTGATGAACTTCGACGGAGAGGTTTTCTCTTATAGGAACTGTGGCGATTTCGATTTCTTCCATACCGGTATAGATACTCTTTTCACTTACGATTCCGCCGGCAATAAACTGTTGCCGAAATTCACGATGACTTTCCCGAATATGAATGAGAAGCCGATACATTTATATTACAGACTTCCCCATCATTTCATTGTCACCTACTGGGGTAATAAGGGAGAGGGAGGTGGAGATGTCTTGGTAGACACTGAGAAGAATGCTTCTTCTTATTTCCGCCTTGTGAACGACTTTTACGGTAACCTTCCTATTCCGGCTCCGGGCCACAGCTTTTATCGCGGATACTTTATACAGAGTCTGGAACCGGGACAATTGATTGAAAAGATAGAAAAACAGATCGCTTCCGGCAAATGCTCCGGTCAGGATGAACAGAAACTCAAGGAACTGGCGGCTACTTTGACTGAGAATGATAATAATGTTCTGTTTATCGGAAAGGTTAAGAAATAAAGAGCCGGTATACAGAAGAGGGTGATACCGACTTAGAAACTATTATTCCCAGATGTGATGGGGGTGTGTCATCATACGGATTTTGACACATCCCCATACTTTTTTTATGTGGGAATCGAACAAATAGAACATTATTGCAAACAATTGGAACCTGCTTGCGTGTTCTTATTTCCTATCTTTGTCGAAAAGAAGAATTAATAGGAATAGGAATATGAAACGAGTTATCTTTTCTTTGTCTTTTTCCCTGTTTGCCCTGCTGATGTATGGACAGATCACCCTTGAAGAGTGTCAACGGAAAACCCGGGAAAACTATCCGCTGGTAAGGCAGTATGGATTGATAGAGAAGACAAAAGAATATAATCTGGCCAATGCGTCGAAAGGTTATCTGCCTCAGTTTACCCTTTCGGGTAAGGCCAGTTGGCAGAGTGAGGTTACGGAATTACCTGTACAGGTTCCCGGAGTAGATATCAAAGGTTTGCCGAAAGACCAGTATCAGGTGATGCTGGAACTGAAACAGAACATTTGGGACGGCGGTGAGATTCGTTCGAGAAAAGAGCAGGTCAAGGCATCGTCGGATGTGGACCGGGAGAAATTGAACGTAGATATGTATGCACTTACCGAGCGGGTGAATCAAGTGTATTTCGGAATTCTGTTACTGGACGAACAGTTAAGGCAAAACCAACTCTTTCTGGAAGATCTGGAACGTACCCATAAGCAGATTTCATCGTACATTGAGAATGGCATAGCCAGCCAGTCCGATCTGGATGCTGTCAGTGTGGAACAGCTTAATACCCGGCAAAAGCGGATAGAACTGACCTCCTCTCGTCAGGCCTATCTGTCTATGCTTGCATTGCTGACAGGCGAAGAGATGCCTGCCGGGATCTCTTTGCAGAAGCCGGTGCCGGAATGGGATATACCGGTGATAGCGAATAACCGTCCGGAGCTGATATGGTTTGATGCGCAAAACGGACGTTTACAAGTGCAGGAAGAAGCTTTGAAAACTCAGCTGATGCCACGTTTCGGGCTGTTTGTTCAGGGAGCATACGGTAATCCGGGACTCAATATGCTGAAAAATGAATTCTCGCCTTACTATGTGGCAGGAGTCCGCTTGTCGTGGAACTTCGGTAGTTTGTATACTTTACGCAACGACCGGCGGGTGATAGCTGCCAATCGTCAGCTGTTGAACAGCAACCGGGATGTGTTCCTGTTTAATACCCGCCTTCAGGCAACCCAGCAGGGGAGTGCCGTAGAGAGTGTGCGCCGGCAGATGGCGGACGATGACGAAATAATCCGTTTGCGAACCAGTATCCGCAAGGCCTCGGAAGCCAAAGTGGCCAATGGTACCATGACCGTAACCGATATGCTTCGGGACATGACTTCCGAGAACCTGGCGCGACAAACCAAGGCGCTGCATGAAGTACAGCTCTTGATGAACATGTATCAACTGAAGTATACAACGAATAATTAAACTTCTCTTATTACTGAAACAAAAATAGAATAGCAGTTATGAAATCAATGAAATTTATAGGATGTCTATACTTACTGGCTTTACTTTCCGCTTGTGGAAGCAGAACTTCGGATTATGATGCCACGGGAACTTTCGAAGCTACGGAAGTTCTGGTTTCGGCCGAAGCTTCGGGGAAACTCTTGTACTTTCATGTTGAAGAAGGTACCCGGCTGAAAGCAGGCGAAGAAGTAGGGCTGATCGATACGCTACAACTCTATCTGAAGAAACTGCAATTGCAGGCCAGCATGAAGTCGGTTGAAAGCCAACGTCCGGATGTTAACAAACAGATTGCTGCTACCCGGCAGCAGATCGCTACCGCCCGGAGAGAGAAGAGACGCGTGGAAAACCTGTTGAAAGCCGGAGCCGCCAATCAGAAGCAACTGGATGATTGGGAGGCACAGATCGCATTGCTCGAACGGCAGCTTACTGCCCAGATGTCGTCTTTACAGAACAGTACGAACAGTTTGACGGAACAGGGATCATCAGTCGCAATCCAGGTGGCACAAGTAGAAGACCAATTGGCGAAGTGTCACGTCGTTTCGCCTATCAGTGGTACTGTATTGGCAAAATATGCCGAAGCCGGGGAGCTGGCTGCTGTGGGTAAACCTCTTTTTAAGGTGGCAGATATCGATCAGATGTATCTTCGTGCCTATATCACTTCCGAACAGCTTTCACTAGTCAAGCTTGGCAATCGGGTGACGGTCTTTTCCGATTATGGGGGAGAAGAGCGTAAGGAATATCCGGGTGTCGTGACATGGATTTCAGATCGTTCGGAGTTTACTCCTAAAACGATTCTGACAAAAGAAGAACGTGCCAATCTGGTGTATGCCGTTAAGATAGCGGTAAAGAACGATGGACTTCTGAAGATAGGTATGTACGGAGGAGTGAAGTTATAAATGATGCCTGCTTATGAAACCAGCTGTATCTGTAAATGACGTGACGAAACGTTACGGGGAGGTAGAAGCCCTGAAAAGTGCTACCTTTTCTGTAAATCCCGGCGAATTATTCGGTATTATCGGCCCGGACGGAGCAGGTAAGAGCACTCTCTTCCGGATATTGACCACATTGTTGCTGGCCGATAGCGGGACAGCTACAGTGAACGGACTCGATGTCGTGAAAGACTACAAACAAATCCGGCAACAAGTGGGATATATGCCCGGACGCTTTTCGCTCTATCAGGATCTGACAGTGGAGGAGAATCTTGACTTTTTCGCTACCGTGTTTCATACGACCATTCGTGAAAACTACGATCTGGTGAAAGATATCTATCAGCAAATAGAGCCTTTCCGTAAACGCAGGGCAGGAGCTTTATCCGGGGGAATGAAGCAAAAACTTGCTCTGAGTTGTGCGTTGATTCATAAGCCGGAGATTCTTTTTCTGGACGAGCCGACTACCGGTGTGGATCCTGTTTCGCGCAAGGAGTTCTGGGAAATGCTGAGGCATCTTAAGGATCAAGGTATCACAATTCTTGTTTCCACTCCGATCATGGACGAAGCCCGTCAATGCGACCGTATCGCTTTTATCAATGAGGGCGAGATACAAGGTATCGATGTGCCGGAACGTATCCTGCAACGTTTCAGCCATATTCTTTGCCCGCCCGGTCTGGAACGTACGGAAGTGCACGCCGGAAACGATTTTGCCATCGAGGTGGATCAATTGACCAAGTGTTTCGGTCATTTTACCGCAGTCGATCATATCTCCTTTCGGGTAAACCGTGGAGAGATCTTCGGATTTCTCGGAGCAAACGGTGCAGGGAAGACCACTGCTATGCGCATGCTTTGCGGACTGAGTAAGCCTACTTCGGGCATGGCGCGGGTAGCAGGTTTTGATGTAGCGGCTCACCCCGAAGAGGTAAAGAAGAATATCGGTTATATGAGCCAGAAGTTTTCGTTGTATGAGGACCTTAAAGTGTGGGAGAACATCCGCCTCTTTGCCGGAATTTACGGAATGCAGGATCGGGAAATAGCCGAAAAGACAGATGCTCTTCTTGATCGCTTGGGCTTCAGCGGAGAGCGTGACACACTTGTGAAAAGCCTGCCTTTGGGATGGAAACAGAAACTGGCCTTTTCTGTTTCAATCTTCCACAATCCCCGGATCGTGTTTCTTGATGAACCGACGGGAGGAGTCGATCCGGCTACCCGCCGTCAGTTCTGGGAACTGATTTATCAGGCTGCCGACCGGGGGATAACGGTCTTTGTGACTACCCATTACATGGATGAAGCAGAATATTGTAACCGTGTATCTATCATGGTGGACGGACGTATCGAAGCACTCGACACCCCCCGTGGGTTGAAGGCGCATTTTCATGCCGATACGATGGATGATGTATTCCAACAACTGGCCCGTAAGGCAGTGCGTAAAGCTGATTAGTATATGAAACAATTTATAGCATTTGTAAAAAAGGAATTCTTCCACATATTCCGTGACCGGCGGACTATGTTGATTTTATTGGGAATGCCTGTCGTGCAGATTATCCTCTTTGGCTTTGCCATCACTACAGAAGTGAAAAATGTACGAGTGGGCGTACTCGATCCGTCGAATGACATCGTCACACGCAAAATTATCGATCGTCTGGATGCCAGCGAATACTTTTCCGTGAAGTGCCTTTTACATTCTCCGCAAGAGATGGAAAGGGTGTTTCAGGAAAACGAGATAGATATGGCACTCGTTTTCAGTGAGCAGTTTGCCGACCGCCTTTATACAGGTGATGCCCGTGTGCAACTGGTTTCCGATGCAACGGATCCGAATATGGCTACCACACAAGCCGGCTATGCCACAGGAGTGATTGCTGCTGTCCGGCAGGAAATGCTTCCTCCCGGAATGTCAGTGCCTTCTGTCGTACCCAATGTGAAATTGCTTTATAACCCTCAGATGAAGAGTGCTTACAATTTTGTACCCGGTGTGATGGGGCTTATCTTGATGTTGATTTGTGCCATGATGACCTCTATTTCTATTGTCCGGGAGAAGGAAACCGGCACGATGGAGATCCTGTTGGTGTCTCCGGTGAAACCGCTGTTTATTATTCTGGCCAAGGCAGTTCCCTATTTTGTATTGTCATTTGTCAATCTTACGACGATTCTGTTGCTTTCTGTTTATGTACTCGATGTGCCTGTGGCAGGCAGCCTGTTCTGGCTGATTATGGTGTCGTTGCTTTTCATTTTTGTATCGTTGTCGCTGGGATTACTTATCTCTACGGTGACACGGACACAGGTAGCTGCCATGCTGGCCTCGGGTTTGGTACTGATGATGCCTACCATGTTGCTTTCGGGTATGATATTTCCGATAGAAAGTATGCCTTTGGTGCTGCAATTAATTTCTGATATACTGCCTGCTCGCTGGTATATTCAGGCTGTACGTAAGTTGATGATCGAGGGAGTGGACATCTCGTTTGTATGGTCTGAAGTCAGTATTCTGGCTTTGATGGCAGTTCTGTTGATAACAATAAGCTTCAAGAAATTCAAAAACAGGTTATGATTAAATATCTTATAGAGAAAGAATTCAAGCAGTTGCTCCGCAACTCCTTCCTGCCGAGGTTGATATTTATCTTCCCTTGCATGATTATGCTTCTTATGCCTTGGGCGGCCAATCTTGAGATAAAAAATATCCGGATGAATATAATTGATAATGATCATTCGGTTATTTCCCGCAGGCTGGTGGATAAAATAACGGCTTCAACTTACTTTCAGACCACTGCTTTGCCGGATTCTTACGAAAAAGGTATGGAGGCGATTGAAGCGGGAACAGCCGACCTGTTACTTGAAATACCCAGAGGCTTCGAGAAGGATTGGGTGAATGGCGGTGCTGCCAACGTACTTTTGGCTGTCAATGCCGTGAATGGTACCAAGGGTGGCTTGGGAAGTTCCTATTTGTCTGCCATTGTCAATGACTATGGAGAAGAATTACGGACTGAAAGCGGTACCACCTCTTTCTCTGCCGACGGAAATCTGCCCCGGATTGATATTCTCACCCAGAATCTTTTTAATGCCCGTTTGGATTATAAGCTGTTTATGGTTCCGGCCCTGATGGTGATGTTGCTTACGATGCTTTGCGGCTTTCTGCCTGCATTAAATATAGTAGGGGAGAAAGAAGCCGGTACGATTGAACAGATCAATGTAACTCCTGTCGGAAAGTTTACCTTTATTCTTGCCAAATTGATTCCCTATTGGCTGATCGGTTTTGTTGTCCTGACTCTTTGCTTTGTTTTGGCATGGACACTTTATGGTATCTTTCCTGTGGGGCATTTTTGGGTCATCTATTGTTTCTCCATTATATTTGTCCTGGCTGTATCCGGCCTCGGGCTGGTCATTTCCAACCATTCGGCTACGATGCAGCAAGCTATGTTTGTCATGTGGTTCTGTATGTTGATCCTGATTCTGATGAGTGGGCTGTTTACCCCTATTCGTAGTATGCCCGAATGGGCGCAATGGATAACAATGCTCAATCCTCTGAAATATTTTATGCAAGTGATGCGTATGGTTTATCTCAAAGGGAGTGGCTTTATTGATTTGTTGCCACAGCTGGGGGCGTTGCTGGCCTTTGCACTGCTTTTCAATGTTTGGGCAGTGAAGAGCTATCGGAAAAGCGGTTGACTTTATGGAAGAGGGCCTCAAAAGCCTCCGAAAAGTGGTTGAGAGACTTAAATTTCTCTGTAAATGTACGTTAGCTTGTAACTTATGTGTATTTTTGTAGAAGGAAAAAACAGATATACAAAGTTATTACGTAATGAACAAACAAACATCAACCCCTTCTCAGATTCATCGACTTCAGCAGACCATTTATGAAAATCTTCCTGTAGGAATGGAATTGTACGATGGCGATGGGTATCTGATAGAGATTAATAGTGTGGGACTAAAGATGATGGGAGTGAAGGATAAACAAGATATGTTGGGAATCAATATCTTTGAGAATCCGAATATTCCGGTGGAGATGAAGAGGCGTCTACGTGCGGGAGAGAATATCCGTTTTACGGTCAAATATGATTTTGACCTGGCAAAAGCCCATTATCCGACTGTTTTATCAGGAATCAGTTATTTTGAAATTACTGTATCGGTCGTTCTGGATGAAAATAAGGAGATTGATAAGTTTCTTTTCATAGCACAGGATGTGACTGAAGCTGTGCATACTCAAGAGATATTGCGGCAAAGCAAGCAAAAAACGGCATTGGCCATGCAGGCTGCTGAGGTGATGTTGTGGGAATTTGATGTTTGTACCCGGTTGTTTTATGCGGAGAATGAACCTCTTAATGGTTACGATCCTACCCAAGCACTCACTATCGAAGACTATAAGAAACAGATTCATCCGGAGGATTGGAAAAAAGCGGAGATTATCCTATTGGATATGCTCAGTGGTTGCGATTGTCTGTATGAAATAGATTTCCGGATCAGGTTGTCCGATACATCCGAATGGCAATATTGTAAACTGAACTGTACCCCGTATGAAAGAGGGACGGATGGAAAGGTAATTAAATATGTGGGTTTTCGTAAAAACAATACGGAGCTGCAAAGGCGCAAGCTGCTACAAGAGAATATTTTGAACAGCATACCGCTTCCCATTCATATAAAAGATGTGGAAGATGATTTTCGTTATGTCTTCTGCAATGAAGAAAGCATGCGGATGTTCGGCACCCATGAGGGTGAAACCGTATGTAGCGTTCTGGATAGCGAACAGGCGGAACGTATGCAGAAAACAGATCTGGAAGTCTTCACTACCGGAAAGCCTTATTTTGGGGTAGAAAGAATCATATTGAAAGACGGACGCAGCTATGATACCATCGTGCGCAAGAATATCATCTATGATGGCACCAAGCGTCTGTTGCTTAATATCCGCTGGGATCAGAAATTGCAGAATGATCTTAAGCGCCGTGCTAAAGTGCTCTCTATGTCAATGGAAGTAATGAACGCTTATACCTGGTTTTACGAGCCGTCAAAACAAAGGGTAAGCTTTGGTGAAGGATTTGATAAGATCGGGCGGAATGCTTTGGATATCAACTCGTTTGAAAAGTTTGCAGAGTGTGTGCACCCTGATGATCGGCAACGGTTTGTCGATACAATGGATGCGGTGCTCAAACAGGATAGCGGCGAATGGGATATAGAATATCGTGCTGATCTGAGAGGAAACGGAAACTATGAATGGTGGAAAACCCGCGGAGTACTTGAAACCTCCATACTCAATGATCATCCTTATCAGTATGTTTCCGGAATGTCAATCAGCATCGAATCCTACAAACAGACAGAGTTGACTCTGCTGAAAAATAAAGAAAAGCTGAATAAACTTATCCGACAGAATGAACTGGTATTGAATAACACTAATTCGGGGTTGGCCTATATCACGACAGATTATGTAGTACAATGGGAAAATGTGTCTGTCTGTTCATCCAGCCTCTCTTTTGAGGCTTATAAAAGAGGAGAATGCTGTTATAAAAGTGCTCATAATCGGACTTCTCCTTGTGACAACTGTGTGCTAAGCAAAGTATTGGTATCAAGACAGATGGAAAAGATCAAGTTTCATCTGGAGAATAACCGGATTGTAGAAGTGCTGGCTACTCCTGTATTTAATGAAAGTGAAGAGATCGACGGTATTGTCATTCGTGTGGATGATATTACTGACAGGGAGAGGATGATTGAGGAGTTGAGACAGGCGAAATTGTTGGCCGAACAATCGGATAAGCTCAAGTCGGCCTTTCTTGCCAATATGAGTCACGAAATCCGTACTCCACTAAATGCTATTGTCGGCTTCTCTGACCTATTGATGAATTCGGAAGAACAGGGTGATAAAGAAGAATACATGCAGATTATCAATACCAATAACGAATTGCTGCTGAAACTTATTAATGATATTCTGGATTTGTCGAAGTTGGAGTCCGGTTCGGTGGAGCTGAAATATGAGGAATTTGATCTGGCAGAATATTTCGATAGTATGGCATCTTCAATGAAGCAACGGGTGACAAATCCTAAAGTGCAGTTGGTCGCGGTGAATCCTTATAGTGTGTGCCGGGTGAGACTTGACAAAAATCGGGTTGCACAAGTGGTGACTAATTATGTAACTAATGCCATCAAATATACGCCGCAGGGAACTATCGAGATGGGATACGAGGTGGTAGACGCCGGAATCCGTCTTTATGTAAGGGATACCGGTATCGGTATACCGGAGGAGAAAAAGAGAAAAGTCTTTCATCGGTTTGAGAAATTGGATGAATTTGCACAAGGCACCGGTCTTGGACTCTCTATATGTAAGGCTATTACCGAATCGATGGGAGGAAGTGTCGGTTTTGAATCGGAATATAGCCGGGGATCTCTTTTCTGGGCTGTTCTACCTTGCGATCCGGAGGTACAAATGCGTCGGGAGTCCAATATCGCCATTGGACAGAATGCGGGTAAAGATGATCTGATACGTAGCGGAAATCAGCATTCGGCTTTGGATAGAAAAACAGTCTTGGTTGTAGAAGATATTTCAAGTAATTATCTGCTGATATCGGCTATGTTGTCCAAACATTATAATTTGCTTCACGCTGTGAATGGGGAGCAGGCTGTAGCGATGGTAAAAGAGTATAAAATAGATCTCTTGTTGATGGATATGAAAATGCCGGTAATGGACGGACTGACGGCAACAGCTGAGATTCGGAAGTTTGATACGAATATTCCTATTGTAGCTCTTACAGCGCATGCTTTCGAGTCCGACAAGGTAGCTGCGCTGAAATCCGGTTGCAATGATTATCTCGTGAAGCCGGTGGATAAAGCAAGACTAATGTCTGTATTGCGCAAATACTGCCACCCTTCAACTCTTGTTTTATAAAAGAATACCCCGGAATCTTTCTCTCTAATGGGGAGATGATTCCGGGGTGATCTTTAATCCCTTTGTATTAAGGAATTTCCACTAATTCAATGAGTTTATTTAACTTCAATGGTTCTGTCAGGTTTCTTCACTTCTTCTTCACTCAACTTGGGTAGTTCGATGTTCAGAACACCGTTTTCCACTTGCGCGGAGATGTGATCTTTATCTACGTTATCCGGCAGAATCATTGTCTGCTGGAATTTTGAATATGAAAATTCACGGCGTAAATAGCGACCGTCTTTCTTTTCTTCCTTGTTTTCAGCTTTCTTTTCCATTGAAATTACCAGGTTGTTTTCTTCATCAATCCGTACGCTGAAATCTTCCTTAGTCATCCCTGGTGCGGCCAACTCTAATTTATAGGCCTTATCGGTTTCAATTACATTAATAGCAGGTGCGGTAGCATTTGCTTTAGCCATTAATTCGTTATCAAAGAAATCATTAAAGATACTTGGTAACCAATTCTGAGATCTTCTAACAGGCATCATAATTTAGTCTCCTATCTTTTAGTTAAACATTCAGATTAATTCTTGAATCTCGGTTCGTCGTTTCGAACCGTCGTTCACTAAAGAAATTACAAAATTTGTGCCAGTGCCATATTCTTCCTTGGTTTGACTAAATGTCAGGGAGGTAATGCCAATTTTACCATTTTGCTGTCAAATTGTTCCTATATTTATACTTTGATAAGAATTTTGTTAATAATCTATTAGTTAATTGATACTGTTACATACCTATTTTATCAGTTTGAATCTGAGGCGTAATTTTCCGTCGGCATAATCGTAACTGATAATTTTAAAAAGACCTATTTCTGATGTGTTTTCTACGTGTTGCCCGATGCAGGCGCAAGCATCGTAATCTCCTATTCTGACAATACGTAATATTTCGCTTGCATTTTCCGGAAGCTTACTCAGGTCCACAATGCTTTTGGCTTCTTCGTGTGTCATGAACTCACAGGTTATAGGTAAATGGCGATCGATAGCTTCATTTACTTTTTCTTCAATGGCATGAATTTGCTCCTCCGTTGGGCAAGTCGGAAGTTCGTAATCACATTTGCTTTTTTTCTTTTCGATATGTGCATTTCGTGAACGAGGACATCCGAATGTTTTTACCATAGTGGCATTGAGCAAATGCTCTGCTGTATGCATCGGGGGATATTCTTGTTTATTGTGGTCGTTGAGTTGAGGTTGTTGTTCCATAATTATTTTAATAACTTTTTGTTTTTGATGTTTTCTAATATACTCATTTGCTGGATAGCAATCTGATTTAATTTTATAAGTCTGTCTTTTTGCGTCAGACCTTCATTAATAAATACTGCATTTAAGTTTTCCATGTTTGATAAGCAGATAAGTTCATTGATTGAAGCATAATCGCGAATATTTCCTTTTAAATTGGGGTGTGTATCACGCCATTCTAAAGCTGTCATTCCAAACATGGCTACATTGAGAACATCAGCTTCGCTGGCATAAATCATGGATGCTTGTTGTGAAGTGATTTCCTGCGGAATGAGATGCTGTTTGATTGCATCAGTATGAATATGGTAATTAATTTTAGATAGTTCTCGTTTTGCTGACCAGCCAAGTTGGGCTTGTTCTTGCTCTTTCAAGCGTTGGAACTCTTTTACTATATATAATTCGAATTCAACAGAAATCCAACTTGCGAATTTGAACGCAATGTCTTTGTGGGCAAAAGTACCGCCATATCTTCCCGATTTGGATATGATTCCAATGGCACAGGTCGTTTCTATCCATTTTTGAGGCGAAAGAGTAAACGCGTTTAGTCCTGCCTCTTTTCTAAACCCCTCGAATTCGAGGGGTTTAAAATGGGGGTTATACAATGTTTCCCATAATCCTAAATATTCAATTGTCATTCTGTTACGTAGCCAGTTGGCAATGACGGCATTGGCATCTG
>OJOI01000717.1_pt1 | contig 20937 bp, 10 predicted proteins | sample 1598061 | NCBI WGS metagenome assembly OJOI01 (sample SAMN01915224, study PRJEB22387) | human gut metagenome | isolation source: stool | host: Homo sapiens | place: USA
GGACGTATGCTGGCTCTTGCACAAGTAGAAGGAATGATGGCTGTGGTGGATGATGAGAAAAAACGACAGATAATATTATAATCATCACAATGCTGATATAGTCAGAGCTTCGTCAGAGCAATAACCTCATTATTTGTTTCAAGGCGGGAAACATTTTGTTTCAAGCGTTGAAACTGATGGTTTCCCGTCTTGAAACTTTAGTTCCAAAGGCTCGAAACTCCAGTTCCAAAGGCGGGAAACTATAGTTTCTAAAGCAGGTAAATTCTATCTCAAAGACAAGAAACAACCATTCTGTCTCTAGGCTTTTAGTTATAATCATATAATTCCGATACAATAAATACAACGGACTGTTCTCTCAATAGCTAAACCTTTCAATGCCAATGCATACTTATATCATTTGGTAAGCGTCGACAGTGTGAGAGTAAGTTTTACCCTCACACTACCCTCACCTTTACCCTCACCCACGAAAGTACGATGGATAAAGGGATTGAGAGCCGGGTGAGAGTGTGAGGGTAAAATCAACACAATCTTTTATTTGTTAGCTACTTTATCTGTATCTTCCCTACAAAATCTTTTTTATCTATATTCAGTTCTTCCAAAGAGGCGATCCGTTTGCCGTTCAACATTATGTTCTCAAACAAAATATTCTCAACCTTCCTATTCTTATCATAACCTTCCATCAAAGAAGGATTGATATATTTTCCGGTACATGAAATGTTACGGAACGTTATGTTTCTGACACCTCTGCCGGGACCTGTGTTATATTTTTGGTTATACATCACCCGAAGATGAAATAACTGTCCTTCCTGGATATGTTCCACACGAATATCCTCAAAAGTGATGTTTTGTGCCAGATTGTGATCTCCTACATTAATAGTCATGCAGCCTTGGTAATCACGATCGTCCTCATCATGTTCCAAGATATCGATATTCTTGAACAATATATCTTCTAAAACCTCATCTCCTGTTTTCGTATTTCCATGCGTACCGATATTGATAGGGTGAGCAATATCCGCCCATAGTGTAGAATTAAGTACACGGATATTACGAGAATCTCCATAATAATTCCAACGATGCGTATAGATGGCTATACAGTCGTCTGAATTACGAAGAAAAACATCATCAATCACTACATCCGAGCAAGACATAAAATCCAATCCATCACTCCAACCCTGATAACTGAATGATTTCAAATTCTTGATAGTAATTCCCTGTGATTGTCCACCGGAAACTGTATAGTGACGGGAGTTGACAACTGTAATTCCATCAATCAGTACATTCTTGGAGTATGCCACCGATATTCCCTGCTGCGGTTCAAGCAACATACCGTGTCCGAGAATCTTTACATTCTCTACACTGTCGCAAGTCAGGCAACCTTTCAGCACCGCTCCACCTTCCAGATAGACAGTCGTGTTGGAAGGAATACGGAAGCATTTGCCTGCCACATCTGTGGGTTCGTGTATACCGGACTCAAAATACATCACATTCGGATCATTCTTATCAGGCACATTCTCAATGATCGGATTGGCAAACACATGCAGATTATTCAAACGGTCACCGTTGAACTCTACAGAGAGTTTTTGTGGTTTATCCAATGTGAACAGCAGAAAATTTCCGTCTATCTCCGGATGAATACCTTTAGATAGTGGACGCACTACTGCTGAACGGAGTTCCCCGTTATTCTTTTGCACCAGCACTTCCACTTTACCGGAAAAATCAAACTGTACCATGGTTGCATCCGACTTGGTATCCATATCCACCTTTACATTATATTCATAAAGGTCTACCCAATCTTTTTCACCCACTTGCCGTACTTTTACTGTATAATCGTCATTGTGGCGGGCATAGTAGATGCCTTGTGGCACCGGATAGATGACAATTTCTGCCTGTATAACTCCTGAAGTCATTACAAGTAAAAATGTAAGCGCTATTCGTATCAATCTATTCATTTTGAATTATTCATTTATTGTGCATACATCAATGTACCGAGTCCAAGTACATCATACCCACCAGAGTTAGCATCATAATAACCGCCGCCGCCTTCTATTCCTACATATTCGGTAGCAATCTTAGTATATTTGAGATTATCATCCGAGATGTTTTTTATCCCTTTGTAATGATAGTAAGGCAACGCCCATATCGCACGTTTGATCCATTTACCACCACCAAGTGTTGTTTGTTCTTCCGGAATCGGATATCCCCATTGACTCTGTTTTTGCCATATATAAGTAGTATATGGTACAGTCTCATTAGTGTAATTACAACAAGCGGCATATTCGCAGGCCCGTAGGAAGAGATTATCATCATAAGCAAAGAAATCGTCTCCCTGGCTCCATGCCAACTGACAGATAATTCCCATCAATCCAACACACATCAATGTATGTCCCTGGTCACGGCCACTTTCCTGCCATTGAGCAAAGTTATAGTCCGGTGCATAATCGTGATAGATAGCACGACGTAAACGTCCGTTTGTATCACCTGTCTGCAAATGGGCAATACCTTCATTATAAATATCACGACGATCGGTTACAATGCCGATAGCCATTTTAGCCGCTATATTACAAAGACACCAGTTAGCCCAATAATGTAACGCATTCGTATCGTGATGACGTTTCAGGAAATCATCATTAGCAGGATAGAACACTTTAAGCAACCAATTCTGGAACGCTGCGAAGTCCGCACGATCCCATCCTCCATAATCCCTCAATAATTCACCGGCAATAGCAAATTCATAACCATAAAGTCCTGCAGCAAGCGATAAATTCGTATTACCTGTTACACCTACACAAGTCTGTACCCACTTATTCAGATTCTCCACCGCTTTTGCCGCATATTCATCATCTTGTTCAATCTTCCAACGAAGCGCCTGCTGATATGCAATAGTGGCCCCTCTGGCTGCATTCATATAATTTTCATCACCGGAAACTCCACGTTTAATCCATTCCGTAGGATAAGTATCTGCCGTCTTCTGCGAAAACTGACTTTCTACTAATAATTGATAAGCACTTATCCAAGGCTCTTCTCCGGCAGCTTTTTTATCCCGGATACGCTGGAAGTCTTCCTCCGTATGCAACCCTTCATGCAGCATGGGTTCCGTTGACGGTTTAAGTTCAACCTGTTCCAAATTTACATTATTATCAGGAAGAGGAATTTTATTCAAATCAGTTTCCACATTGACACCCGGAAGGTCAATGCCGTCCCCACATCCTACCAAAAACAGGGTAGCAAATACTGCGGTTATATAATATATCTTTTTCATCATATTTTTGGTTTAATGGTACACCATATCTACCATTGATTACGGTGCACCCAATTATAGTTTATTGCTCTACTAACTCTAATTTGAAATTATCTATCTTAGCCCGTCCTTGTTTTACTGTAATCGTACATACAAAACCAATGACAACATCGGTAGGCTCTTCAACAAGAATATCAACTACTACATCACCCGTACCCGAAATAGAAGCGTTTGCCAGACTCTTACTTGGTATATCACTCGTATTTGCCATCTCGTTACCTTTACAAACCGCAACATAACCGGTAAAACCTCTGCCGTCATATTCATAAACGTGTGCCGTCAACTTATATTTTCCTTTTTGAAGATGAGAAGTCTGATATACCTTACCATCATTTTTAGGATTGTCAAATCCCCAATCTGTTTGTAAAGCCAAACCTACATCACTCCCTACACCATATTTCGTTTTAAATTCCAAATCAACAGCAGCACCTCCTTCACCAGCAGTCAAGTTAGAGTTCTGAACTATCCAATAAGCAGCTTTTGCCCACTCTCCTTTTTTATGGAATCCTTTATCCCCACCTTCTTTTACATATTCAAAAGGCTGTTTATAGTTCATGAGTACATATTGAGAAATATCTCCATCCACCGGCAGAGGTTGTAACATATCACTCTCTACGGGTTGTGCAATACCTTCAAACACCATTGTTACTTTTCCACCATTGAAACCTTGCGGAACCGTTACAGTAATAGAAGTCGTAGTAATCTCTTTAACCGTAACGGGTACGGATATTCCCTCAAAAGTAACTGTAACAGAATTCTTATCCGTTCCAAAACCTTTTCCTGTAAATGTTATTTCCTGTCCGGCTTTTACTAATGTGCCATTAGGATAAATATACGGTGTTTCAACAGAAGTGATTTCCGGAGTTTCCCAAACCTCAAATGTGCCCGATTCGCCCATCTCTATTTCCTTACCCTGAATTATCAGTTTAATCTTCACCGGAGCTTCTGATGAAACTCCTTTGGGAACATTCACTACAATATTACCTTTATCATTCAGTGTCACTTTATCACAAACTGTTTCTCCGAAAAAGACCTGAATATTTTCAGCTTTCGTACCAAAGTTCTGACCAATGATCGTTACTTCCGCATTAATATATCCGGCTTTCGTTGAAATGCCTGTTACTGTCGGCATCGGTAATACCGTATATTTCAACTGTGTCCCGATAGTTTCAAACGGAGTAATGACAGTAATTGTATAATCTCCGGCTTCCAACGAAGCAGGTACAGTGAGTGGAATACTCTTATCCGTCAAATTATCTGTATCTATTGCAGCTTCTACAGGTTCTCCGCCAGCTTTAGAGAAAGTTACTTTCAAAGGCTCCAACCCTTCAACAGACTTATCCAGCAATTCTTGCACAAGATTGGTTCCTGTTATTGCAAATTTACTGCCAGCAAAACCTGATGGAACCGGTTCGTCTTCCTTAGGAGTATCAAGCGTTGCATGCTTCAACACAGTGAAAGGATAAGAAGCCAAATCAATCGTTTGTTCTGCCATAATAAGTGTCATAACTCCACTGACAGCTGTCTCGGGAACTTTGGCCGTAAATTCGGTATCAGTAGGTGTACCCACAATCTCTGCCTTGTCTGTGGAAGTCCCGAAAGTCAAAGTATACAGTGTTTTAGAAGAAACAAATTCTTGTCCTTCGAAAACGATACTGGCACCCGGAAAACCATAAGAAGGTTTCACTACGCTGACACCCGGCTTACCAAGTACACGATAAACTAGATCAGTCTCCACACGTTGCCCGAAAACCTCAACGGTTATCTTTCCGTTTGTTGCCGATTCCGGCACTTTCGCAAGGATAGCATCATCGGCGCAAGAGACTACTACTGCCTCCTGGGAACCGATAAATACTTTCACATCTTCTGTTATGATACCAAAATCACTGCCACTAACGGTAAACTCATTCCCAACATATCCTTCTACGGGATCTATCTTTGTTACAGTCGCCACAGGATCAGTGTAACTCATTGGAACAATTTCTTCATTATCCTCGTCACAAGCAGCTAATGCGAAAAGCGAGAGAAAAACGGGAAACAGATAGTTATATATTTTCTTCATAATCTTAATTATATTATCACGATGAATTACTCTTTTTTCTTTTTCCACATCATTCAAGAATCAATTTCAATTCTGTCACCTTAAAGTATGAATTACCTTTAGCCAGAGAAGTCAGGAATCCAATGACAACATCCGTTGTCTCCGTCACTTCAAATGAAGGGGTTACCAAAACACCCGAGTCATCATTTGTTCCAGCTTTGTCATAGATCGCACAAACTCCATTTAATTGCTCAATATCAGCTACATTCGGTATATCACTCTCACTATTTCCTTTGGCCATCAATGCAGAAATAAAATTCCCCGCATCACTTACTACCATCGTATAGGCATAAGTAACTTCCAGTCTGTATTTACCAGGACGAAGTGTAGCAACTTGCCATATTTTTCCATTCGTATAAGCTTCCTTCTCCCATCCATTCTGGAACGCTAATGTGAAGCCCTCTGCTGCTTTATACTGCATTCCGGTAACAGTAGTATTGTTTTTTGCATTGAAAGATGCCTTATTCTGATTCCATACTGCCGGAGTCCACCATTCACCATTCTTCCAATTTTCATCATTTGCCTTGGCAAACGGCTGCTTGTAGTTTTGAAGGTAAAGCACTGTTACATCACCCTTTGAGTTAGGATTAAACATTGCACTACCTGTCATTGTATATCCATGAATAGTTACAGTCACATTACCTGTCTTATAATCAGCAGGAGTTGTCGCAACAATAGTAGACTCATCCACCAGTTCAAATTCAGCCGGTGTTCCATTGAAGCTGACAGAAATATCAGATGGATCCGTACCAAAGTTCTCACCTGTTATAGTGACCTTGTCTCCCGTATCGGCTACCCCTTCACCGTCTTCACTATCAGAAGTCACTGTAATGACACGTGGCGTAGGCAGTACTGTATAATGACCGATATTCTCCACCTTTTTATTATAAATCTGTAAAGACAGATTGCCTGTTACTGCAGTTTCCGGCACTTCCACTACCAAACGGTTATTTTTGCAATCGAGCACTTTATTGGATTGGGCTTCACCGAAGAAAACTTTCACTGCTTCAGCACGGTCACCAAAATTGGTTCCCGTAATAACTACCTGTGTAGTGACATATCCGTCCGTAGGATAAATACTCTCCACTACTGGTACAGGATAATCATAAACTCTATACTTGGGGTCTTGCTCACAACCGGAGAAAAGTGCGGAAACACAAGCAAGTATTGCCAAGTGAAATGTATATTTGAATAAAAACTTCATATAATCTATGGTATTATACGTTAAACGATTGAATGATTAATATCCCGGATTTTGTACCAGATTTGAATTCAGGTTGATTTGATTTCTTGGAATCGCCCACAAATAATCTCCCTTAGTAAATGCGCAGTCGGATGATTTGAGAAGCACTACACAAGGTAATTTGCCTTTACCTGTTTCCACTTCTTCCGTCCCCTTCGTAAAGATAGCCGGATTGAAAGCACTGGTAGCATTCCCGTTTTCGTCTATAAATGCCGTCGGATAGCTGGCATTACCTACTACCGCACCGCAACGAGACTCATTCAGATTCTTCTCCGCAATACCCCAACGTTTCAGGTCGTCACAACGGAAACCTTCCATATAGAGTTCCAAGGCACGTTCACGGCGGATCTCATCCAGCATTACCTGATTGACTGTCTTACTCGCATTTGCCGGCACTCCTTCCTGAATTCGCTTTGCCAATGCATTTGTTAGGTTGGCAATTCCCGCACGGGCACGGATTTTATTTATCGACTTATTCAACTGGTCATCTGATATTTCACCATAGCGTTCCATCACAGCTTCAGCATAATTCAAGTATACTTCTGCCAACCGAAGTACCGGATAATTGGCCGATTCATCTTTACTTTGGCGTTGAATATCAGTAATAGCAAACTTGGAAACACCATACCCACAGTTCTCAACTGTCAGGCTCGTAGCATATGAACCTACATAAGAAGTCAAACGGAAATCCCGATTCTGAAATTCGTCCCCCGGATTCTTATATCCCTGGAACTTATCAGACATACTGACCGGAAGCCCGTCAGTGCATAAAAACATATCAATCAATTTCCGGCTGGGACGCATATCCGTATAAATCACCTGATTCAAATCAACCTGTCCTTTACGCGTTTCCTGACTATATACAGAAGCGATGATAAATTCCTTGTTCGTCGCTCTTCCTGCACCGGCAGGATTGCTAGCTTCTTCTTCAATATTAAACAGGTAACGATTGCTCAAATTTTTCATTGCTGCCACATTATTATAATTCCAAAGAGAATAAGCAGCATCCCCCATCACTGTTTCGGATAGTTGAACAGATTCTTCCAGGAAAGCATTTACCTGATCGGAAGCCGGACCGGCAGAACCTTCAAAATCAGTAGAAGTACCATTGTACTTACGCCAGGTAGCTTCATAAAGTAACACGCGAGCCTTAAATGCCTGTGCAGCCTGTTTGCTGATTTTACCTTTGTCGGCAGAGGTTATATTCTGTTCCAACGGCAACCCTGCAATAGCCTCATCCAAATCGGAGAGAATCAAGTTGACAACCTCATAACGGCTGTTACGTTTTCCATATAACTCCGGTGAAGTCACGTCGAGAACTTTCGTAACGACAGGCACTCCACCAAAAAACTTCAATAAGTAAAAATAGTTATAGGCACGGAAAAAATGACCTTCGGCTAATTCTTTTTTAATATCCGCTAAATTACCTGTATAGGAAGAAACTGCTCTTTCAAACATGTGATTAGTGGCACGAATATTACCATAGCAATTACCCCAACGGCTATCGTCATTAGGAACTCCCATCACACCGGTCCCCACACCATACGAATATCTGAAACAAGTAGAAAGATCAGATGCCGCATCCATGTGATCGAATATACTTCCATAGGAAGACTGCCATCCCAATAATTGCCCGTAAAGCCCGTTAGCATATTCACGGAAATGCTCCGGAGTTTTGAAATAAATCACATCTGTCTTGGCATCCAGTGGTTCCAAGTCAAGGAACGTATTCACGCATGAAGAAAATCCCAATGCGCAGGTGCAAATTAATATATAGTTCGTTATCTTTTTCATATCTTCTATTCTGTATTTAATTTTCCATAGCTACTATAAAGTGATGTTCAGACCGAACGACCAAGTACGTGCAAACGGGTATCCACTGTTGTTGGAGGCTGCTCCCATTTCCGGGTCGAAACCGTCTCGAATACTGGTAGCTTCCCATAAATCATTACCAGAGAAGTAAACACGCACTTTTTCCAGTTTCACCTTGCGCGTCCATATCTGCGGCAATGTGTAGCCGACTATTAATGTTTTCAAACGGATATAGCGGTTATTCTGCATCATAAAGTCGTTATTCTGATAATTCCAGCGTGCGAGATTCGCATTGGTAGTCAAGCGAGGGAATTCAGCATTCGGATTGCTCTCTGTCCATGTCTTTCCCAAATATGTCGGGTTCTGATTGGCAGTACGTGTTTGAAAAGGATAAGCCATCCAGTCATTACGGATAACATACTGCTTGCCGACACCTTGGAACATTGCGTTCACATCAATACCTTTCCATGATCCTCCCAGTGTGAAACCGAAAACAAAATGTGGATTGGAGTCACCGAGATATTGCAAATCGCTATTTTCATTCCCTGCACCGGAAATCTTATAATCACCATTCAAATCCAAACGTTTGGTATCACCTGGACGCAACCGGCTTGCACTTCCTGCTCCTACACCAGTCAAATCTTCTTTACCCTCTCCATAGAGTGCATAATAGCGGTCTACTTCTGCCTGATCTTTAAAGTAACCATCTGTGCGATAAAGGAAGTACGAATTCAATGGATACCCATTCACAGCTGCATTCCAACCAGCCCCATAAGAATCTGCTCCTTCCATCTCTTTCAACAGACTCTTTGTATCACCAATATTAAAGTTGGCATAGTAAGAAAAGTCTTTAATCTGATCGCGCCATCCAATAGTGAATTCCCAACCTTTTACATTCAAATGACCACTATTCGTTTTAGGAGATTTACCTCCTAATACGCCCGGATAGGTGACATTCACCAACATACCGGTATTATCTTTTATAAAATAATCGAATGTAGCTTTCAAACGATTATCGAAAAAGTTAAGATCGATACCGAAGTTTTTTTGTGAAACTTTCTCCCAAGTACGGTCATAAGAAATTAAACCGCCAAAACCTGAAGATACCTGGTTGGCAGGTATAGTTCCAAAACCGGCCGTCCCAAGAGAAACAGTAGATACATAATCGTAATCGCCCAGCCCAACATCATTACCTGAGCTACCATAACTTAAACGCAGCTTACCAAAAGAAAGAACTGGCTTTAGAAATTCTACAAATTGTTCTTCCGAGAACGCCCAGCCCAAAGAAACGGAACCGAAGCTCTTAAAACGATAACCGGGAGCAAACTTGGAATTTCCGTCACGACGCCCCATCAATTCAACCATATATTTTTCCGCATAGTTATAATTCAAACGGGCAATATATGAATAGGTACCATTATGAGTCTTTCCTCCACCGTGACCCTGTTTACCCGTAGCCAAATTCAAATCGTAAATTCCGGCATCCTCAAACTTCTCACGGGCGGTAACAACTTTCTTAGTCACCCATTTCTCGGCATTGATGCCGAACATAGCATCTATATTATGTACTTCGGCAAATGTACGCTTATATTTCAATAACCCTGAATAGTACTGATACCGGGCATTATTTGCCTGTACCAAATATCCCGGCTGATGGGAGTCTTTAAAATTCATCACATCTTGTGGAGTACTAAGGGTTTGTGTTGTTTCATATACTAACTTCGCCGTCTGCTCGCCGAACCAATTGTAACACTGTACCGGAAGCGAATAGCGTTCTCTGCGATATTCCTCATTTTGAAATGAAGCAGTACCCTCGAAAGTGATTCCTTTCCAAATATCCACCAATGCTTTAAAATCGACACGAGTAGTCAACTTCTCTCTCTCGTCACGTCCACCATCCGTTGTAGCTGCTGCCGCATTGCGATCACCGACATTACCGAAGTTAGCGTACCATTGTCCATAGGGATTTTTTGCCGGGAAAAACGGAGCATCGTTTCCGTAAAGTGTACGGTCAATAGCATGTGTGGGTGTTTCGGTATTTGTTTTAATCATACTGGCTGAAGTCTCCAGTTTGAACCAATCAGTCAATTTGATTCCGTAGTTCAAGCGCAAGTTCAACTGTTTCTGCCCGTCATAAGCAGTGGCCAGATTGGCTTGGTTATCAGCATAAGCTAAAGAGATGCGGTAATCGGATTTATCTGTAGAACCTGCTACACTCAAATTATGCTGGTAAGAATAACGGCGGGCAAACAATTCATCCAGGCGATTGGCATTACCAACGAACATCGTACCCCAATCGGCTACAGTCGACTCATAAATACCTTCAATGCCTTGAGCCATCTTCTTCAGGTTTTCTTCTCCCCAGCCCCACCAGTCATGTTCCGGCATTTCTTTATTGGCTTCCAGCCACATGGAAGCATATTCCTGCATACTGGGAGAGAAAGCCATAATACCATTGGTAGTGAAACGCATATTGAAGCCATAATCAACCGTTGTCTTGCCTTTACCTTTTTTGGTAGTTACCAAGATAACGCCATTAGCTGCTTTCGCCCCATAAATGGAAGCTGAACCGTCTTTCAAAACACTAATATTCTCAATATCATCTGAGTTTAGATTTTGGAATGACTCTGAATTCAATACAGGTACCCCATCTACAATAATCAACGGACTACCTCCATTGACAGATGTCAGACCACGAATCTGGAAATTTAAACCTTCATTACCCGGACGTGAGGAAGAACGAGTGACTACCAACCCCGGAGTGGCTCCTTGCAGAGCAGCACCGACATTGGTAATGGCACGACTTTCCAATACCTGGCTACCAATTTGTTCTACCGCCCCTGTCAACGTCGCTTTTTTCTGCGTGCCATAACCCACTACAACAACCTCGTCCAGTGCATTATTATCTTCCTTTAATACCACTTTAAAATCAGAGCGGTCGTGAAGGTTAATAATCTGATCTACATATCCGATATAGCTAACTTTTATCTGTTTGGCATCAGCAGGAATATTCAGCGTAAACCGACCGTCAATATCGGTAATTACTCCTGCATTGCTTCCTACGACCACTACATTACAACCAATCAGTGGTTCACCATTCGCATCTGTCACAAGTCCTTTGATGGTGCGGCCCGTCTGGACTACCATCAAACTCTCTTCTACAGAATCATTTGCATAGAGCAATACACCGGGCGAACCACCCAGCAGCATGGCGAAAGCCAATGCGACTCCTTTTGAACATAAGAATTTGGATTTAATTTCCATAATACTATTAAATTGTTAAAGTTAATATGTGTTTTTCCGAATCTGGTATTTAACCGACTTTGGAGAATTCATTTTTCAAATAGGTGCGAACAGTCTTACGAGCCAGTAATAGTTGACATTCTACTGTACGGGGAGATAAGGACAGCTTTCCTGCAATGGCAGGACAAGAGAGTTCATGATTGAAACTAAGTTCATAAATCTGACGGCGTTTGACAGGAAGAGTTTCCATTACCTGATCGTGCATCTTCTTTAGTTCACGAAAATGAATGGTATCTTCTGTGGTATTCCGACTGGTGTCTTCCATCCTATTATATACGTAGGCGACGAAATCTTCCTGTTTATAATAACGACGGATTTTATCGGTTACTATATTGCGAGCGATGGTAAAAAGCAAAGACCAGACTGTATCTTTGTTCACGAATGCCCTGTGTTCCCATAAGCGGACAAAGACATCCTGTGCCAAATCTTCCGCTTCATGCGGATGGCAAATGCGGATAGCGATATAGTTCTTGATATACTCCTTATATTTAAGATAGCATTCAGAGAAGAAGTCGTCAAATGTAGCTTGCTGTTTATTCATGGCATTAAATTTATCCGTTTAACGATGATACAAAAGTAGGAACAAGTTTCAAATTCAAATACCACAAAAGTAACAGATAACAAAACTATCGTAACAAGCGTGTATTTTTGCAAAAACTTCCCATTTCATCGGGATAAATCTAACCGTTACACCAATAAAAAAGGGGATGTCGTTACATTTGACGACTCCCCTGTTCTTATATTTGCATGGATGAAAGCTTTCATCCGGAAGGATTCATTATTTATTTTCCTGTGATGCCTGGAAATCCGGTATACGTTTTACGTTCGCACCTTTCATCACACCTCTTTTGATCGCTTCATTCGTATCGCTGATTTCTTTCTTCACACGTTTATAGTATTCTTTTGTCAGTCCTTTCTCTACTGCTTCCGATTCTGTTACTGCCCAAAGATACTGATAATCCATCAACATCAAATCCGGTGCCACTATTTTAAAGAAAACACTATCATTTGCAAATTTTTCACGTAAGTCTCCCAAATAGATGGTATCTGCAGGATTTACCTCCTTAACATTTGCATTATTTTTTGAACTGCTACCTCCGCAAGAAGATAACATCAAACCTCCTACCAATGAAATTAAAACTAATACTTTCATATCAACATATATTATAAAATAAAACTTTTTCTGCTCCAATGTGAACAAGATCTTACAATTATCTCACTTATTGAGCGCAAATGTAATAATTAAACTACAAACACAAACACAATGTCATTCTTTTCTTCCCGATTCCTCGGCATATTGCTTGGGAAGCATCCCGAACATTTCTCTAAAACACTTCGAGAAATAGCTGGGTGAACTGAATCCTACCCGGTTCGCTATTTCAACAATCGGCAACTGACTTCCTTGTAATAATTGTGCCGCCCGTTTCAAACGGATGCTGCGAATAAAGTCTGTCGGTGTGTGTCCGGTGATGGATTGCAGCTTGCGGTAAAGGCTCATACGCACCATACCCAAATCGCCACTCAATTCTTCTACGCCATATTCCGGATTGTCCATGTTCTTTTCTATGTATTCCAGACACTTCTGTATGAGCTGTTCGTCTACTGAAGTAATGGTGATAGCACTCGGATTTACTTCTATGTTTTTACGGAATTCCTGTTTTCTCTTTTCCTGCTGCTCTATCAGCTTTTCAATGCGTACCATCAGCATATCAAAGTTGAAAGGTTTCGACATATAAGAGTCTGCTCCTACTTCATAGCTGTTAATCTTGATATCATCGGCAGTACGGGCTGTCAATAATATCACAGGTATATGGGAAGTCTGCACGTTCGTCTTGATCCGACGGCAAAGTTCGATACCGTCTACTTTCGGCATCATAATATCGCTGATAATCAGGTTCGGATTTTCCTCTATCGCTTTTCGCTCTCCTTCCTCGCCGTCTGCCGCTTCAATGATTTGATAAAAATCTTCTAACTGTTCTTTCAGGAAAGTACGGAATTCCTGATTGTCCTCCACTAACAACAGTTTCTTCAGGTTATCATCGACTGTAGATGTAGTGGTTTCTTTCTCTTTAATGTCTGGTGTTTCCGTTCCGATGATTTCTTCCGGCAGTTCGTTCGGTTCCGGTTTCAGGTCCATCGGCAACCAAACGGTGAATACTGATCCACGATCTATCTGACTGTCCACTTTAATACGGCCACCATGTATATTTACATATTCCCTTACCAAATGAAGTCCGATGCCACTGCCTATTTTTTCGTCCCCTTCATTTCCTACCTGATAGAAACGGTCAAAGATATAAGGAAGGTCTGATTCGGATATTCCGATTCCAGTATCAGATACGGATATTCTCACGTAGTTTCTTTCTTCTATCTCTTCTGTCGCGAGCTGTAAGTTCACTGTGCCTCCCTGCGGTGTATATTTGAAGGCGTTGGACAAGAGATTATTCATAATCTTATGTACCTTATCCCGGTCGAAGAACATATAAAGCGCTCTATGTTCAGATTGGTTCACAAAGTTAAGGTGCTTCTCTACTGCCATTGGCATGAAGTTGTTATAGGCAGAAACAATAAATTCCTCCATATCGCCGTTCATCAGATGCAACCTCTCTCCTTTCATTTCCAGTTTGCGGAAATCGAGTAGCTGATTCACCAATGACAATAGGTTTTGAGCATTCTTATAGATGGTATTCAGTTGCTTTTTCATCGCATCGTCTGTCAATCGACGTATCACCATGTCTAATGGCGTGATAATCAATGTCAGCGGAGTGCGGAGTTCATGGCTTATATTTGTGAAGAAGCGGAATTTCATCTGATCCAGTTCTTCTTTCTGCTTCAACGCTTCCTCTTCTTGCATACGAATCATCTTCTGCCGGTTGCGGCGGTTTATTACGTAGATCAGCCCGAAGATTAAGAGAATAACTAAAATTGCATAGAAAATACGAGCGGCCAGTGTATCCCAGAATGGGGGATGAATTACAATTTTGAATGCAGACTCCGGTCCCCATATCCGGTCGTTTCCGGCAGCGGACACACGGAAGATGTATTCGCCCGAAGGGAGATTATTATAGACCACACGTCCTTGTCCATTCTCAAAAAGGGTTTCCGTCCATTCTTTGTCAAATCCTTCCAGTTGGTAACGGAAAGAGGTTTGAGAAGGATTAGGGAAGTTCAGACCAGAAAACTCAAGTGTGATATAGTTCTCATCATATTTTAATTGTACTTCGTCCGAATAACTTAATGCTTTATCAAATAAGACACGTCCGTTATATATTTCGCCCGAAACAACCGGAACATTAAACAAGCGGAATGAGGTAAACAGAGGACGATTGAGGCACTGATTATCTATCATGTTTTCTGGTGAGAAAGCAATAAAGCCGTTCATCAGCCCCAGGAAAAGCTGATTGTCCCTGGTCATTAACGAAGGGAAACTATATAAATCATCCTGACGGATTTCATCTTCCGACAGACAGCTGATTACATGAAAGCTGTATTTATCTGCTCTTCTGTCTACTTTTATCTTATAAATAGAAGTGACTGTCGAAATCCATATATCATGGTTCTTATCTTCCACTACGTTCAGGATAGCTTTAGACAGACCTTCTTCTTTCCCTAATGTGTAGCTTTGCCCATTGTAAGTCAAAACGCTCAAGCCATATTGTGTAGCAAACCATAAAGTTCCCTCATGGTCTTTGAGTATCTGATTATACTTGATACTTCCCTGATTGAAAATAGAATTAGCCTGGCCGTCTTCCTCCGGTATCCATATTTTATTCGTTGCAGGATCGTAAATGTAGAGTCCGTTATCACTGCCTACGACCAACCGGGATTGATTATCTATGGCCAATGCATTCGCTACTTTATATTTTTTGAGTTCGGGAAACTGTTCGGACAATAAGTTTATTTGCCCGTTTTCAGGATTGAATAATCCTACACCACCATATATACTTACCCACAATCGACCGGAAGAATCTTCGACCATGACACGGATATTACTGAAATCCAATTCATTCTGATAATCCGTATCGGGATAATCGTAAGATTGTACCTTTCCATGATCTATGCAGTAGAGCCCATCGTGGTATGTTCCGACCCAAACACGCTTCTTGCTGTCCTCATAAAGTACACGGCAATTCTTCTGACTGAATTCATGATAGAATCTGTTCATGCTTTTAGTCTCCGGTTCATAGCGATAGACACCCTGCGTAGTACCCATCAGAATTTCTCCTTTAGATGTTTCGAGCATACAGCGGATTTCCTCTCCTTTCCAGTCGCCATTTATCATCTTCTTATTGTACAGCACTATTTTATTCATGCTGGGATGATAATAACACATTCCCTGATTATAAAGTCCTATCCAAACGGAATTATTTTCCCGGTCGCAATAGATGCTTTGAATACCGTTTCGTACTGTATTACCTGATAATAAAGGAATATCCAGTGTCCGGGTTACAGAGAAATTGTGCATATCAATGACATAGAATCCATCGATAACGGTTCCTACCCATGCATTTCCACCTTTATCCACATCCATAGAAGTAAACCATGAATAGTGTCCGAGTTGGATACCTGAAATTTGGTTCCATTTTTTATTATAGACATCATAATAGCCTACTCCACGATCCCACATCAACCAAAAGTCACCATTATCGAGTATCTTCAAAACCACACGGTCATCCGGTTTCAGTTGGTCTTTCAGGAAATCAAGTTGATGCACGAAACGTTTCTTTTCTAAATCGTAGCAACGGATAGCCCCTTTCTGATGAACCATCCAACTGTATTTTCCATGACTTTCTACTCCGAGTAATCCTCCATAGTATTCCATAAACTCATCATTCCTACAAACCTGTTCGATTGATTTTGTCTCTGCATCGTACATATAGACAGAGGAACCCGGCGTCAGAAACCAACAATGTTTCTCTGAATCAATAATCAGGTCCGCCACTTTATCCTTTAAGCCGAATTGTTGAAATAAAGAATCTACGTTATAGATGTACTGTTCGGTAGTCAAATCGAAGACGCGTAGGCTCTTGCGTTCTTTCATCCACAAACGTTTGTCGGCATCAATATATTGTTCGGGAATAATATGGTTATATGCTATCGAATATTCGCCATGAATATTGAAAGGGAAATTTGAATAGTTCGCACCATCATACAGGCTTAATAACACAGTACTTCGCACACCGATACGTCCGTCGGGAATGGGGAAAACGCTTTTTACATAGTTATCCGGTAATCCTTCGACAACTCCAATCTGGCGGAATACATAAGGGGATTCTTGCGAGCTAATATAACCCGGATACAATAATCCCATTAGTATGATTAACAAACATATTCGAATTTTCATGGCCATCTTTTTTTGTAGTACTATTATTAAGTACGAACGAAGAATCAAATCCCCTTATCCTACTTTACTATTATTTTCTGAATTTCGAGTTTATCTCCGGCTTGCTCTATCTGTAAACGAAGTACACAAGCTCCTGCGGGAAGAGTGAGTTTTCCTATTTCTCTTTCCGTCCATTGTATAGAACTGGGTAATTGCATGGGTTCTGTCTTTACTTCTGAATCAGAAGCTACGGACAATAAAGAATTTCCTTTTGATTGATAAACAAGATAAACGGTATAATCTCCATCGGTAGGAATACTTACAGTATAATTCATCCATTCTCCATCTTCTATTTGGGTAACGACGTAATTATCTTCTTCTTTTCGTAGCTCTACTGCTCCGTCAGGTCTGTATTCGTTGCCACGTTTCTTTCCTACATTGTGATAGGTATGCCCTTCGGGATCTTCCGCAAGACAATAATAATCGTAATCGGCAGCCGATATTTCACTAGGTAGCAAATGAATTCCTGATACACGCTTTCCCGTAGAGAAAGAAACGGGATCGCCTGCCATCCAGGGAGTCAATCGCTTGGTCAATGTTCCCCAGCCAGTCCATTCATAAAACCAGTTGGGTGCTATCCCCCAGTTTTCGCAACCGTGATGTTCTATCATATAATCACGGTAACGTTTCAACCAGGTATAGTTGTTCTCCGGCAATCCAGCACGTACTGCATAATGCGCCAATGCCATTTCACGAGTTCCGCCACTACCTGCTACGTCTCCACGTCCGTGAGGAGATACGGCTACGGATTCCCAACGTCCACTACGGCTTTTTATCTGGAGAAATTTTCCGTTCTCAAAGGTAACTTCATTTGAATTCTTACTATAACTTGTCGGTTCCCAAGGCTCTTTTTGCTCTTCATAGGTCTGGACTTTAGAGAGGTTATAACGATAGTTCCATTCCAAACCAAGAAGCAAACGGTTATTGAGACAATTATACAAAGAATCTCCCTGATTCCATGCCATTTCTGCGATAGCTACATAATTGTGGATACCTGCCAATACATATCCCTGGTCGCGACTCGACTCCTGACATTGACCGTTTGGATAGATATAATACTGTAGCTGTTCATCGTATCCATAATCTGAAATCTTGTTTTCTCTTCCTTCCAATTTATAATCAAGCATGGTTGGTGATTTCTTAATCGGTTCTTTGCTAGTGACCGTCGGTCCTGAAGGATAAGGTAAATCATCCGGTCGATGCTTCATTCCCAATAAATAACGGTAAGCACGGTCATACATTACTTCGTTATCTAAGTAAATCCCCATTGCCATCATTCCACGAGCAGCGAAAAGTCCTTGATTACCAAACCTTGCGGCATCGAAATTAAAAATATTCCAATAGAATGTAACTCCGTTCTTTGAATCATCCCAGTAATTTGCATATTTGGAAGAGAAATCTTCCGTATTGCTATATCCAGGATAGACCAACATATTTTTAAAACGTTGCTGGTCTTCTACTTTCCAACCGGAATAATCACGCATTAATTCGGCGGCATCAATTAAAAGGTAAATCTTTCCGTTATCTAATGGTCCTGTTCCACGACTACTTGTATTGGTATAATAAGAATTAGCATTCAGATATTCGACCGCTTTACGGGCATAAGCCTCATCGCCCGTCAGATGCCAAAGCAATGCTAAGTCATGTGCCCGCCTGCCATCTACTCCGATAGTAGCATTAAAACGTCCTTCTCTGATTTGTTTTCCCGATTGATAACTTGCGTATTGAGTGAAGAATAGGGAGATTCCTTTAATTTCAGAAAAGTAGAATAATAAGGCTCATGTTTCGCCTTGACCATAGCTTTCATCCGGTCTAAATCACCTTGGGTATAGGTGATTCCGGGATGGATAAAGTTACGTCGTTGCGCTTGCACTCCATTTTGAATATTCCCAATCCATACAATCCCAATAATCCATATAATTTTGTTAATCATAGTGCGATTCGTTTTTTATACAAGTGATAAGCAAAGATAGTATTTAGTAATAAAAAGGAGTTCAAAGTGAATGAAACATTTACTTTGATTAGCATAAACCCGGGAATAAAACTCTTGTATTTATACTCATGGTTCTCTTCCAGACTCCTTAATTCTGATTCCAGTGCAGCTTTGCTCTCATCTATTAATAGATAAGTTATTATCTTCCTATTGCAAAGTTCTTTCCTTCTAATACTAAAGTTACTCTTATCTAATAGAAATCTATAATTGCAAGCTTTGATTATAAAAACGAAAGTTTCATTTATATAATTGCAAGTTCTAATTATATAAATGAAACTTGCATTTATAGTTTATGTTTAACCTAAAGAAAGTTTGATATTAGAAGAAAAGAAGTTTGCACCTAATACAAAGAGATTTTTCCATTCATACTTCATATACCAGATTATGCTATTTGACTGTGATATTCTTTATGTATTCATTCGTGATAAAATCATCTATATTTTTCATCTTCATGCCGTTGATAATCACATTATCGAAGATGATATTCTTGACGGAACGTTCTTTATCAAACCCTTTCAATAGAGATGGATTCTCCCCTACTCCATTATAAATGATATTCCGAAAAATAATATCTTCAATTCCCCGGCCGGGTTGCTTATCATACTTTGAATTGAAACGAACATTAATATGAAACAATCTTCCCTCCTGGATATTCTCTACACGGATATCCTCAAATAATGCCTTGCGTACCAAGTTTTTATCACCGCAATCCACTGCCATACAGCCCTGATAAAGAAGATCATCTTCATCATGTTCCAGAATATCGACATTACGGACAGTTATATTCTCAAGAATCTCTCCAGCCTTATCGTCCGGGTTACCGTGTCCTCCAATGTTGATCGGATGAGCAATATCCGCCCAAAGGATTGAATTCTGTAAAGTCACGTTACGACTTCCTCCGTAATAGTTCCAGCGATGGGCATAGATGGCAATACAATCATCACTGTTCCGCATAAAAACATTGTCTATTAATACGTCACTGCAACACATCAGATCTATGCCATCACTCCATCCTTTACAACTAAAAGACTTTAAATTATTGATGGTCAACCCTGTAGACTCACCACCAAATACTGTATAGTGATCTGGATTTATAACTGTAATACCGTCAATCCATATATTTTTAGAATGAGTAACTTCTATTCCACGGATCGGATGGTCGAGAATACCACGCCCGACAATGCGTACATTTTCAGCTTTGTCAATCAATAATTTAGCTTTTACAACAGCTCCGGGAGCTAAATAAACAGTAGTATTGGAAGGAATCTGTATCTGTGTGTTCGGCAAATCTTTCGGACGATGGACACCCGGTCCGAAATACATTACTTTGTCACTGCTTTCAGTATAAGTTTCTGTTTCCAAAGGATTAGCAAACAAATGAAGATTATGCAAACGATCACCGTTAAACTCAATCGACAGGCATTGAGGTCTAGTGAGTGTAAAAAAGATAGCATTGTGGTTTACCGTATGTTGTATACCTATTGCTAACGGACGGATTTTCACATCCTGAATGGTGCCATTGTTCTTTTTCACCATCACTTCTACGGGACTGCCTATATCAAACTGTACCATTGAAGCAGATTGTACCCGATCCATATCTACTTGGACTTCATATTCGAATACATCTTTCCATTCACCGCCTGCTTCACGTACTTTGACTGTATAATCATCATTATGTGGCATACCAGTGTTCAATCCTTCCGGATAGGTTACTAATTGGGCATTCCCGAATGTCGAAAATGCAATAGCTATTGCTAACAAACATTTTCTTTTACCTGATAAAACTCCTACTATATTCATATCA
>OJOI01000730.1_pt1 | contig 20837 bp, 19 predicted proteins | sample 1598061 | NCBI WGS metagenome assembly OJOI01 (sample SAMN01915224, study PRJEB22387) | human gut metagenome | isolation source: stool | host: Homo sapiens | place: USA
TTTTATGTTTTTGTTTTTGATTCCATTCACGATTCGGCAACAATGCATAATCTATTCCCAGAAATTTTCCAATGAACCGTTGCTTGGGGTGTGGGGTGGTAAGGATTTTATGGATTGGGCGATTTTTTGGATATATCGGGGTGTTGTGCCGCAGCAGCCGCCAACGATGTTGAGCAGACCGTCTTTTGCCATTGCCTTGATGTGGCTTGCGATGAAATCGGGGGTGTCGTGGTATTCACCCAGGGCGTTGGGTAGTCCTGCATTGGGGTAAAAACTGATATACTTTGGGATTTGCGATGCTATTCGTTCGATTATCGGGCGCATGTTTGCCACACCAAACGAACAATTCACACCGAACGACAGGATAGGGTAGTGCTGAATGCTTGCGTATATTTCTTCAAGCGTTTGACCTGTAAACGTGCGGCCACTACGGTTGTTGACGGTGACCGACACCATCACCGGTACCATAGTTTCCTTTTCTTCTTCAAGTTGGTTGATGGCGTGCAGAGCAGCTTTGCAGTTGAGTGCATCGTAGCAAGTTTCCAAAAGCAGCAAGTCAACACCACCTTCCATCAGCGCCTTCACTTGCTCGTAATAGGCATCGACAAAAAGGGTGAAATCGGCACCTCCGCCAGAAGCGTCCATCGTCAAACTCTTGTTCATCGATCCAACGCTTCCAGCCACCCACACTTTGCGCTCGGAGCATTTACTGGCCACATCTTTTGCAATTTTCGCACCCTCATAAGCCAATTGGTGTGCAAACTTCTCACATCGGTAATCGGATTGCGAAATACGGTTACTGTTGAAAGTGTTAGTTGTGATAATGTCAGCCCCAGCGTCGATATACTGCTGATGTATATCGGCAATCACATCGGGGCGTGTGATATTCAGAATGTCGTAGTTGCCCTTTAATGGCACAATCCAATTTTTAAAAACACCTGATGCGAAATCTTGCTCTTTCAGCGCGAGCTTTTGAATAAGCGTACCCATTGCGCCATCAAGAACGAGGATTCGCTCTTGTAGCGCCGTCAGTATAGTATCTGTAAGTTTCCCCATGGCAGTACAACTTGAAGCAAGGTGAGATTACAAGTATTGGGTCACGAATTCCGTTCCCCAAATCACAGCGGCGTATCTGAGCCATTTTCCCACACTCATTGCCGCCACAGTGCCCCAAACATTGGCGCGAAGCAAACCTAGAGCCACCGTGATGGCACTGCCCAAAATGGGAATAAATGCGAAAAACGCCATCCATGCACCACGCTTATGTACCCACGCCGATGCGCGGTCTAACTTTTCTTTTTTCACATGGCAATATTTCTCTATCCATTCCATTTTGCCCAAATGCCCCATCCAGTAGCAGGTCATTCCACCAGCCACATTGCCAGCGAGGGCAGCCCAAAGGCAAATCCATGGGTCGAGATGCAACGGACCTACGCACACCACCAATATCGCCTCAGAGCTCAATGGTATCACGCTTCCTGCTATAAACGAGCCCACAAAAAGCCCCCAATAGCCCCATTGCACGAAAAAGTCAACAAATGCGTCCATACGAGAGTCGCTATTTCACGAGTTTGGTAGTCTCGCCCAAAGTCACTTTCTTCTGCTTGTAAAGTAATCCTAAAGCCTTCTTGAAGTCCTTTTTTGAGCAGTTAAAGGTGTTCATGATGTCTTTTGGGTCGCTCTTGTCGTTGAGTGCCATTTCGCCACCGTGCTTTTGGAGATAGTTTTCTATCACTTCGCCAAGGTCATCGACACGCACTTTTTCTATCTTTTCGAGTGTCACATCTATCTTTCCGTCGTCGCGCACTTGCTTAATGAAGCCTGTGCGACGGTCGCCAATATTGATGTCGCCATATATCTCATTGGTGTAAAGAAGCCCCCAAAACAAGTTATCCACAATCGCCTTATAGCCCAGTTCTGTGCGCTGCACCACCAGCACATCCACCTTTTGGCGATGGTAGAAGCGTGGCATCTTGTTGTCGAGGAATTTGTTGAGTTTGGCAGAAGCCACTATGCGTTTTGTGGCATCGTCGATATACACATATACTATATAGCTACGACCAGCTTGCATACGCACACGCTGCTCACGGAATGGCACCAACAATTCCTTGTTCACCAAACCCCAATCGAGGAAAGCACCCACTTGGTTCACCTGATTCACACGCATCAAAGCAAAATCGCCCACCACGGCATAAGGTGTTTCGGTGGTTGCCACAGGGCGGTTTTCCGAATCGTTATACACAAACACGTGGAGCATGTCGTCAATCTGTTCTTCGCCTGTGAGGTAGCGTTTAGGAAGCAGCACTTCGTTTGCCTCATCGTCGATAAGATATAATCCAAAGTCAACGAAACGGTTGACTCTTAAATCATTATATTTGCCAATTTCTATCATTATGGTTTGCTGTAATTGGAGTTGATATTTTTACTGAAATCACACCTTATTTTAAGTTTGTTTTATGCCATTCACAAAACAAAATCAAAACAGTTTTTTGCATTGCAAAGTTATACATTTCCCATTAAATCCACAAATAGTATGTTTATTTATGTTAAAAATCAAATTTCTAACAAAATACGCTAATTTCTACTGACTTTTCTCTTTTTTAATCAAAAAAAATGCCTAAATTTGTGTGTCGCATGACAAAACGACAAAAAATATTATCAACATCAAAACTTAAACATAATTAGAGTTATGAAGAAGCACAATTTTTATGCAGGTCCTTCAATCATGAGTCAATACACTATTGACAACACAATTGAAGCTATTCGTGATTTCGCAGGTACTGGACTTTCAATTCTTGAAATTTCTCACCGCAGTAAAGAATTTGTTGCAGTGATGGACGAAGTCCAAGCCCTCTTCAAAGAGTTGCTCGACATTCCTGAAGGCTACGAAGTGATCTTCGTGGGTGGTGGTGCAAGCACTCAATTCTGCATGGTGCCATACAACTTGTTGAAAACTAAAGCCGCTTACATTGATTCTGGCACATGGGCTCACAAGGCAATCAAGGAAGCTAAATTGTTTGGCGAAGTTGAAGTTTTGGCTTCAAGCGAAGAAGCAAACTACACCTACTATCCAAAGATTGAAAATGTGCCTACCGATGTAGATTACCTCCACATCACCACCAACAACACCATCTACGGTACCGAACTTCGCACCGATCCTGATGTGCCTGTTCGCATGGTGGCTGATATGTCAAGTGACATTTTCTCACGTCCTATCGACGTTTCAAAATACGACATCATCTATGGTGGCGCTCAGAAGAACGTTTCTCCTGCTGGTGTGACTTTCGCTATCGTCAGAACCGACGCTCTCGGCAAGGTTGACCGCAAAATCCCAACAATGCTCAACTACGAAACCCACATCAAGAAGGGCTCTATGTTCAACACTCCTCCAGTGCTCCCAATCTACAGCGCACTCCAAACCTTGAAGTGGTATAAATCACTCGGTGGCGTGAAGGTGCTCCAGAAGATGGACGAAGAAAAGGCTGCTGTTCTTTACGACGCTATCGACTCAAGCAAGATGTTCGTTGGCACAGTTAGAGAAGACAGCCGTTCAATCATGAACGTTTGCTTCGTAATGAAACCAGAATATAAGGAACTCGAAAAAGACTTCATCGACTTTGCCGGCACTAAGGGTATCGTTGGCATCAAGGGCCATCGTTCAGTAGGCGGTTTCCGCGCATCTCTCTACAACGCACTCCCACTCGAAAGCGTGAAGGTGCTTGTTGAAGCAATGAAGGAATTCGAAAACAAATAAAATAAACCACGAAAAAGTAGGGATGCTTTTTTCGCATCCGCCCCTCAAAATGGTGACACATTATATATAATATAAAGTTTCTCCAAATTGAGGGCTTCTACTATTTCGCAAACATAAACATTAAAAAACGGTTACACGACTATGAAAGTTTTAGTTGCAACAAGCAAGCCATTCGCCCCCGTGGCAGTTAAAGGCATCAAGGAAGTTCTCGAAGCAGCTGGTCATGAAATGGTGCTCGTAGAAAAAGGCACAAAAGAAGACATGATTAATGCAATTGCAGATTGTGCTGGTCTTATTGTGAGAAGCGACATCGTCGACAAGGAGGTGATGGACGCTGCCAAGGAATTGAAGGTGGTGGTTAGAGCTGGTGCTGGTTACGACAACATCGACCTCGCAGAAGCTACCGCTCACGGCATTTGCGTAATGAACACCCCTGGCCAAAACAGCAACGCCGTTGCTGAATTGGTATTTGGTATGCTCGTTACTTTGGTTCGTAATCGCTACAACGGCACAAGCGGCACAGAACTGAAAGACAAGACTCTCGGTATTCACGCTTACGGCCAAGTAGGTCGCAACGTGGCACGCATCGCCAAAGGCTTTGGCATGAAGGTTAGTGCTCTCGACCCTTGGGTGAAAGACGAAGATATGCTCGCTGATGGCATCACTCCAGTTCACAGCGTGGAAGAACTTTACCAAAACAACCAATATGTAAGTCTCCACATTCCTGCAACTCCACAGACCAAGAAATCTGTAGGCAAGGCCCTCATCGAACTGATGCCAAAGAACGGTGTGCTCATCAACACTGCCCGCAAGGAAGTGATCGACGAGGAAAGCCTCGCTGAAGCACTCGCGGCTCGTGAAGACGTTCGCTACGTAGCCGACGTAAAACCCGACATCGCAGCCGAACTTGAAGAAAAATATCCAGAACGTGTATTCTTCACTCCTAAGAAGATGGGCGCACAAACTGCAGAAGCCAACATCAACGCTGGTCTCGCAGCTGCCAACCAAGTGGCTATGCACCTCAAAGACGGCTGGAACCGTTTCCAAGTTAACAAATAATCCAACCCCAATACTATAAAAAGAGGCACTCACCATTCAGAGTGCCTCTTTTTTTTCACTCCGTCTTTCAAATAACCCACCAATTAAGCAAACAATACGAACATTCGTAATCGCGTCTGCTGAATACATAGGTGAGAGAATGTTAAAAAATGGGGAGGTGGGGGCATGGGTATGGAAAATTTGTTATCTTTGTGGTGAAAAACTATTAAAGAATAAAGATATGAAACGTGTGATTTTTGCCGCTTTTTGCGCAGGTGCTTTGGCAATGCCTTCGTGGGCAGCCCAACCAAAAGCCAAGGTTCAAACCAACAATGATGTGATTCTCCATGCTTGGAGTTGGAGTTTCAACACTATTCGTGAGAATATGAAAAGCATTGCCGATGCAGGGTTCACTATGGTGCAGACATCTCCAGCACAGCAATGTGTGACCGAGACCAAAGGTGACAAAGGCGGTGGTAACAGGCTGTTTGGCAAAGGGTATTGGTATTACCATTACCAGCCCACCGACTGGAAAATCGGTAATTATCAATTAGGTACTCGCGACGATTTCAAGGCAATGTGCGACGAGGCGAAGCGATATGGAGTGAGGGTGATTGTAGATGTGCTCCCCAACCACACTTCTATCGACGACACACGCACCAGCGATGCGCTCGATGCTGCCGTTGGCGGACACGAAAACCTCTACCACGCCAATGGTTTCAACGAAATCAAAGACTATAACGACCGTCTGCAATGCACCACAGGTCAAATGGGTGGTCTGCCAGACGTAAACACCGAAAACCCTGACTTCCAGCACTATTATATGCTGTATGTAAACGATTTGCTCAAATGCGGTTGCCGTGGTTTCCGCTACGATACAGCAAAGCACATCGGTTTGCCAAGCGACCCCAAAGACCCTAAAAGCCCAGAAAACGACTTTTGGGAAGTGGCTACTGGCAGAAAGGCAGTGAAGGGACTTCGCATGGCGTTGCCCGAAGACAGTCTGTTCATCTACGGCGAGGTGCTTCAAGACAAGAATGTGAAAGAAACAGAATACGCCCAATACATGGGACTGACGGCAAGTAACTACGGTTACATTATGCGTGAGGCACTCAAGGCTGCCAAGTTCGACACCACAAAGGCAGGCAACTGGTTTCACCCCGTTGAACCTAAAAAGTTGGTCACTTGGGTGGAATCGCACGACACTTACTGCAACGCACACGAATCGGCAGATTTTAGCCTCGACCAAGTGCGCACCGCATGGGCATGGCTTGCCGCTCGACAATTCGGCACTCCGCTGTTCTTCTCTCGCCCAAACAACAGCACAAAAGACAACGTGTGGGGCGACAACATAGTGGGTGCACGTGGCAACGACCAGTTCATCCACCCCGAAGTGGCAACCGCCAACAAATTCCGCAAAGCCATGGCTGGCGAACCTGAAGCACTTTTCTACTCAGCCGATGCACAAGTGGGCGAGGTTTGCCGTGGCAAGAAAGGCGCAATGCTGGTGAACATGAGTGGCAACGAAGTGGCGGTAAGTATGAAAACCAACCTGCCCAATGGCAAATACACCGATGCGGTGCACGGCACCGTGTTTAGAGTGAAGAAAGGCACGCTTACTGGCACTCTCGCTCCATTATCGTCCTACGCCCTCATCAAGAAATAATCAAAATAGTGAACAAAACAAGTATTGAAATATTGGTAGGAATGTCGTTGCTGTGGCTCACTGGTTGCGGCACAGGCATCGAAACCACCGATAAGGTGACTGATAGAGATGTGAAGAAGGTGGAGGACTACTACGCCGCCACATCGGTGCAATCGTCGCTGAAAATCGAGTTCGATTCGGTGGCTTCGTGGAAGCAAGGCAAGCAGTTTTATGTTACCAACGACCGCATTTCCCTAATATTTGAGAACTCCGACAAATACTCTCCCGACCAAATCCATTTGGCTGGCACTCGCCTCACATATAATGGTTATGCCACTGGCAGTGTGCTCGACAATAGGGCAGTGGTGACTCTGAAATTCACCGATGGTGTGAATGAATACCGCTATTGCACCAACAAAGAGATTCAAGAACTCTCCCCCAATTTCCAAGTGCCATTTATGGTTGATGAGGACATGGTGAAAAGTGTGGCACATCAAATCGTGGGCAAAACGCTTTACGTTCGCACCCGATTGTGGTATGACGTGCACACACGGCAGATGATTGACCGCCGTCAGTATATCGCCGTGAAGGTGGACAGCGTGCTGCCTGGCGACGATGCACTGCCGCTGAAAGTGGTGTTTACCACCCTCGACACACATGAGCAAGCCATGCTGCGCATCTCAAGTGGAAAAACGCTTCAATCAAGGGATTTCGACGCTATGTTCTCGCTGAAAAATCCTCGCAACGAATTTCCTGAGATTTCTCCCGAAAACTGGTTGCTCATCACCAAAGGCAAGGTGGCAGAAGGCATGAACAAAATGGAGTGCCGAATGGCTAAAGGCTCGCCAAAACAGATTGTACGCACCCCATCACACGATGGAATGGGCGAATACTGGTATTACGACGGGGGCATATTTCTACATTTTGAAGACGGAATTTTGAAACAATTCAGATGAACTACAATTCAGAACTTGAAATAGAATTTCTCGGAACAGGAACCTCTACGGGGGTTCCTTCCATTGGTTGCCACTGCAAAGTGTGCCGGTCAAAAGACAAGAAAGACAAACGACTGCGGACTTCCGCCATTGTGCGCTATAAGGGCATGAACATTCTCATTGACTGCGGTCCGGATTTCCGACAGCAAATTTTGCGAGCGTCATCAGACAATCTCGACGCTCTGCTCTTGACCCACATTCATTACGACCACGTGGCTGGCATCGACGACTTGCGGCCTTACAGTTTCAACCATATTTTTCCCATTTACGCAAGGCCGGAAGTAAACCAGCAGTTGCGCACCAATTTGCCATACTGCTTCACAAAGCATCCTTATCCGGGCGTGCCACGACTTGATTTAGTGGATATTGACAACAATCCTTTTATGGTTGGAAATGTGGAAGTTACGCCAATTCCTGTGATGCACGACAAACTACTCATTAATGGCTACCGTATCGGGCCACTTGCCTATATCACCGACTGCTCATACATCTCACCAGAGGAAATAGAGAAGTTGAAGGGCATTCCCCTGCTCGTAATCAATGCGCTCCGCCATCGTCCTCACCACAGCCACATGACTGTAGAGCAAGCCCTTGAGATGGTAAGTCAGATTTCTCCACAAGTCACATATTTCACACACATGTGCCACGGCATCGGCTTTCACTACCAAGCCGAATCCCATCTGCCACCTAACGTACACTTCGCCTACGACACACTAATAGTACGCACAGAATAACCGCCTATAAAATTTCATAAAAAGTGGAAGAAAACAGCATTTGTTTTGAAAATGTTGTTTTTTTCATTTTAATATGCGACGGCAAAGCATTATCTTTGTAAATTGAATAAAACGGATTTTCCAGTGAAAGATATGAGAAATATAGCCATTATGGGCAGCACTGGCTCTATCGGGCGACAAACGCTTGATATAGTGAGTGAATATCCCGACCTATTTAAGGCGTGGGTGCTGGTGGCAAACAATAGTGCAGACTTGCTTATCGAGCAAGCCCTGAAGTACCGCCCTCACACGGTGGTGATTGCCAACGAGGCTCTATACGATAAAGTGAAAACTGCTTTGGCCGACACCGACATTGAAGTGCAGGCTGGCGATCAAGCTGTGGCAGATTGTGTGACAGCCCCCGAAATCGACACGGTGGTGACGGCAATGGTGGGGTATAGCGGACTGGCTCCTACCATCAAAGCCATTGGCGCAGGCAAGAAAATAGCCTTGGCAAACAAGGAAACCCTCGTGGTGGCTGGCGACCTGATTACACGCTTGCTTGCCACCTCAAAATCGGTGCTTTACCCTGTGGATTCGGAGCATGGTGCATTCTATCAGTGCTTAGTGGGCGAACGCCATCAAGATATCAACAAACTGATTCTCACAGCATCAGGCGGTCCGTTCCGCACTTTCACGAAAGAGCAGTTGGAGCATGTGACAGCCGCCGATGCGCTGAAGCACCCCAACTGGAGTATGGGAGCCAAAATCACCATCGACTCTGCTTCGATGATGAACAAGGGCTTTGAAATGATTGAAGCGAAGTGGCTCTACAACGTGTCGCAGCGCGATATTGAAATTGTGGTGCACCCTCAGTCAATCGTTCACTCTATGGTGGAATTTAAAGACGGTTCGGTGAAAGCGCAACTGGGATTGCCCGACATGCGCTTGCCAATCCGCTACGCATTGGGATTGCCTGGTCGACTGGCTTCGGACTGCAAGAAAATGACAGTGGCAGACTACTGTAACCTTACGTTCGAACTTCCCGACTTTGAGAAATTCCCACTCCTGAACACTGCCTACGAAGCCGCCGACCGTGGTGGTAACGCAGCCTGTGTGGTGAATGCCGCCAACGAGATTGCCGTGGCTGCTTTCCTTAACAATCAAATAAAATTTACAGACATCTATAAAATCATTGAGCAGACACTCGCTTGGGCTCCATTCGTGGAAACCCCTGCATACGACGACTATGTGAATAGCAATGCCGAAGCGCGTGCCTATGCCTCATCATTAATCAAGTAAGAGAACTACAAGAAATGAGCACATTTTGGTTAAAAGCATTTGAACTGATACTTTCGCTGAGTTTGCTGGTGTTTATCCACGAATTTGGCCACTATATGTGGGCAAGAATCTTCGGCGTGAAAGTAGAAAAATTCTACCTTTTCTTTAATCCATGGGTCACACTGATGGCTTGGCTTCCTAAAACGAATAAAGTAAGCGTGCTTCGCACCAGCAAAGGCGCAGTTTATGAGTCGAAGAGCGTTGAGACTGAAACAGGGTCCTCCAGCAAGAAAGCCACTTGGCGCGACACCGAGTATGGTTTGGGCTGGTTGCCACTGGGCGGCTATTGCGCCATCGCTGGTATGATCGACGAGACTCAAGGCGCCGACAAACTTTCGAGTGAGCCACAACCATGGGAATTTAGAACACAAGCCACTTGGAAGCGACTCCTGATTATGGTGGGCGGCGTGCTCAACAATTTCCTCCTTGCCATCTTCATCTATGCCGGAATGGTGTGGTACTGGGGTGAGCAATATCTCCCATTCACAAGTGCAACCGAAGGCATCACTTATAGCGAAACCGCCCACAAGGCAGGTTTTCAAGACAACGATATTCCTCTGATGGCTGATGGCGACGCTGTGCGCTATTTCGACAGCGACCAGCTGAAAATTGCTATGGCTAAAGAGGTGAAAGTGCTTCGTGGCAAGAAAGATACCGTTACGATTTCAATCCCCGACCAGTTTGTGCTGCAAGTGAATAGCGACCTTGAAAACGGCAAGCCATTCATGTCGTGCAATGTGCCTACCATTGTGAAGGCTACAATGCCCGGCACTGGCGCAGAGAAAGCTGGTTTCCAAGAGGGCGACAAGCTGGTGGCTGTGAATGGTGTGGCCACACCATCGTTCACACAATTCACCGAACAACTCAAGAAAAACAGTGGCAAGACCATTCCCGTGCAGTTTATTCGTGGTGGAAAAACCATCACCACTCAAGCAGAGGTTGACGGCGATGGCAAACTTGGTTTTGAGGTGCTTGCCGATGTGTCAAAACTCTTCAAAACCGAGCAACACAGTTATTCATTCTTCCAGTCGGTGCCTCGTGGCATCGAGATGGGATGCTCTCAACTGGTAAGTTATGTGAAAGCGTTTAAGACGGTGTTCTCGAAAGAGGGTGCAAAGAATTTGGGCGGTTTTGGTTCTATCGGCCACATCTTCCCAGAGGAATGGGACTGGTACAGTTTCTGGAGCATTACCGCATTCCTTTCTGTGATTCTTGCCTTTATGAACATTCTTCCTATTCCAGCCCTCGACGGCGGACATGTGCTGTTCTTGCTCTACGAGATGATAACTCGCCGCAAGCCAAGCGAGAAATTTATGGAATGGGCGCAAACCGCAGGCATGGTGTTCTTGATAGCGCTCTTGCTGTTTGCCAATGCTAACGATATTTACCGATTCTTTATTAAATAACAGATGGTTTACAAACGCGTGATATTAAAGCGAGGTAAAGAGGAATCGCTCAAGCGATTTCACCCCTGGGTTTTCTCTGGGGCAATTGCTCGCATGGACAACATAGAAGAAGGTGACTTGGTGACTGTTTACGACCACGAGGGCAACCTTATCGGCAACGGACACTATCAGATTGGCAGCATTGCCGTGCGCATTCTCACTTTCGACGATACAGAAATCGATTCCGCATTTTTTGTGAAGCGACTCACCGAGGCCTTCAAGATGCGTCAGGCTCTTGGGTTGAGCCGCCCCGACAACAATGCTTTCCGCCTGGTGCATGGCGAAGGCGATTTCTTGCCAGGCTTGGTGGTCGACATTTACGGATCTACTGCTGTGATGCAAGCCCACTCTCCAGGTATGCACTTCGCGCGCAACCTGATTGCAGACGCTCTCACCCAGTTGCCCAATGGCGTGGTGAAGAATGTGTATTACAAGAGCGAAACCACCTTGCCCTATAAAGCGCAACTCGACCCCCAAAACGAATACATAGTAGGGGAGTACGATACCGATGTGGCTATGGAGAATGGTTTGAAATTTCATGTCGATTGGCTCCGCGGCCAAAAGACGGGGTTCTTCGTTGACCAACGCGAGAACCGATCGCTTCTTGAGCATTACGCCACAGGCCGAAAAGTGCTCAACATGTTCTGCTACACTGGTGGATTCTCGTTCTACGCCCTTCGTGGCGGTGCCGAGCTTGTTCACTCAGTAGATAGTTCCGCAAAGGCAATTTCGCTCACCGATGCTAATGTGGAATTGAACTTTCCGAATTGCGAACGCCACAAGTCGTTTGCCGTCGATGCTTTCAAATACCTCGACGAAATGGGTAGCGACTACGACCTTATCGTGCTCGACCCTCCAGCATTCGCAAAACATAAAAGTGCATTGCGCAATGCTTTGATTGGTTATCGCAAACTCAACGCAAAGGCGTTTGAGAAAATCAAACCGGGTGGCATATTGTTCACATTCTCTTGCTCACAGGCTGTGAACAAGGAGCAATTCCGACTGGCAGTGTTCAGCGCGGCGGCAATGTCGCGTCGCAAGGTGCGCATCTTGCATCAACTCACCCAGCCTGCCGACCACCCAATCAACATCTACCACCCCGAAGGCGAATACCTGAAGGGGTTGGTGCTTTATGTGGAATAATTAATTTTTTAATGCAATAGATTATGAAGAAAACCTTTATCGCCGCCGCACTGGTGGCACTGGCATCAACAGCAACTATGGCACAAGGAAATAAGTTCGACTACAACGTCGATAGTTTTGCCGACATTCAGGTACTGCGTTATCAAGTGCCTGGATTTGCCGACCTTTCTTTAAATCAAAAGAAACTAGTTTACTACCTCACCGAAGCAGCTTTGCAAGGTCGCGACATTCTCACAGACCAGAACTGCAAATACAATCTTCAGGTGCGTCAAACCCTTGAAGCGCTCTACACAAGTTACAAGGGCGACAAGAACAACGCCGATTTCAAGGCTTTGGAAAAATACTTGAAGCAAGTGTGGTTTGCAAACGGCATTCACCATCACTATTCTAAGGATAAGTTCACCCCAGAATTTACCGAAGAATTTTTCAACGCAAGTGTGAAGGCTTTGCCTCAATCAAAATTGCCATTGGCTAAGGGACAATCTGTCGCCTCTTTCCTCAAAGTGATGGATCGAGTGATTTTCGACAAGGCGTTTATGGCTAAGAGTGTGAACCTCGCTGCCGGCCAAGACCTCATCACCACATCAGCCAACAACCTTTACGAAGGCGTAACGCAAAAGGAAGTGGAAGACTATTACAAGGCTATCAAAGACTCTAACGACAAGACCCCTATTTCTTACGGACTTAACGCTAAGGTGGTGAAAGAGAACGGTAAAGTAGTAGAGAAAGTTTACAAAGTGGGCGGTCTTTACTCTGAAGCCATCACCAAGATTGTTGACAATTTGAAGGAAGCCATGAATTATGCCGAAAACGAAGCTCAAAAGGCATATATTCAAAAGTTGATTGATTTCTATGTCACAGGCTCATTGCGCACATTTGATGAATATTCTATCTTGTGGGCACAAGAAACCAAGAGCGATGTGGACTTCATTAACGGTTTTATTGAAAATTATGGCGACCCTCTGTCGATGACTGGCGCATGGGAATCTATAGTGAACTTCCGCAACAAGGAGGCATCACAGCGCACCACGCTTATCAGCAACAATGCACAGTATTTTGAAAACGCATCGCCTGTTGACAACCGTTTCAAGAAGAAAAACGTGAAAGGCGTGAGCGCAAAGGTGATTACCGCAGCCATTTTGGCTGGCGATAGTTATCCTGCCACACCAATCGGTATCAACTTGCCTAACAGCAACTGGATTCGTGCACAATACGGCTCTAAGTCGGTGACTATCGAAAACATCACCGATGCTTACGACGAGGTGGCTAATGGCACTGGCTTCAACGAAGAGTTTGCTTACAGCAATGTGGAAGTGGAATTGATGAAGAAATATCTCACACTCGCCGACAAGCTCCACACCGACCTTCACGAATGTTTAGGTCACGCTTCTGGTCAAATGCTCCCAGGCGTTGACGAAGGTTCGTTGAAAAACTACCGCTCAACCCTCGAAGAGGCACGCGCCGACTTGTTCGCCCTCTATCACATGGCAGATCCAAAACTGCTTGAATTGGGCATTTTCAAGGATGCAGACACCTACAAGGCTGAATACTATAAGTATATTATGAACGGTCTGCTCACCCAACTCACCCGAATCGAGCCTGGCAAGGACATCGAGGAAGCACACATGCGCAACCGCAAACTCATCAGCGAATGGTGCTATCAAGAAGGCAAGGCCGACAACGTGATTGAATATGTGAAGCGCGACGGAAAAACTTTCGTTCGCATCAACGATTACGAAAAGCTCCACAAACTCTTCGGCAAATTGCTCGCTGAAATTCAGCGCATCAAGAGTGAAGGCGACTTTGAAGCAGGTCGCGACTTGGTTGAAACCTACGGTGTGAAGGTTGACCCAGCAATCCACAAGGAAATCTTGGCACGCTACGAAAAACTCAATATCGCACCATACAAGGGCTTTGTTAATCCAGTTTACACACTAGTGAAGGACAACAACGGCAACATCACCGATGTAAAAATCTCATACGAAGAAGGCTACATCCAACAGATGCTCCGCTACAGCCGCGACTATTCACCCCTCACCAAGTAACCCCCATCACTCCATAAATTAAAACAGAGAGAGCCTCCCCAAAAGGCTCTCTCTTTCTTTTAACATTCTACCTTTTTACCATAGATTGCTCCACACACATTTAATTATATTTTTAATTATATTTGCATGAAGGTTTTTATCTTTATGAATAGAGACATTAGTGTTTCAGGTGTTTCAGGTGTTTCAGGTGTTTCAGGTGTTTCAGGTGTTTCAGGTGCTTCAGGTGCTTCAGGTGCTTCGGACGACTCGTGGCTATCTGAATATATTAATTGTGGTGGGGATTTTGGGGGTGGTGTGAATTTTTTTGAAAAAATATTTGTGGAAATTTTTGTATTTCACATTTAATTGTTAATTTTGGGGCGTAATGTTAAAAATTTAGACGAAAACACCGTGTTTTTCGGCAAAGTAGTAGTTTTTCAACGTTGCAGTATAAGTGTTAAAGTGTTAATTCCAGTAAGATGAAGAAATCTACAATTTGGCTTCTGACGATAGTGATGGCTTCCACCATTATGGGACTTTTGTTCGTTCAAATCATGTATATGGAAGACATGGTGAGAATGCGAAATGAGCAATTTTCCGAAACGGTGAAAAGAAGTCTGTACGCAGTGTCCGACGCTCTGGAACAAGACGAAACACGATATTATCTCGACCAAGACTTAAACGAGGCAGAGCGTTATCAATTTGAACTTGGCGACCGCCTGCCGTCGGAAATCACAGGGACGATTTCAGACAACACAAACAACCTGGGCAAAAAGACAGCCCCCAAGCCAGAAATCGGAAGTGGCAACTTCAAACTCTCGGAGCAATATAAGCACCAGCAAGCCATTCTGAAAGGGCAGTACCTGTACCAGAAGGGGTTGCTCAACGAGGTAATCCTATCCATTCTCAACCAAGCGAGCGACCGCCCCATTGTGGAGCGTGCCGATTCGGCAAGGGTGAATATCTACTTGAAGAGGGAATTGGAGGGCAACGGTCTGGAAGTGCCATACGAATTTGCGGTGGAAAGCCCACAGCAAGGCATAGTGTATCACACAGCTGGCTATGAACCTGATGGCGATAAGCGCAGCGTATTTTCTGCAGTGCTGTTCCCGAAAGACCCCGAATCGAAGCGCAATGTGCTGAAGGTGTTTTTCCCTACGCAGTCGAGTTACATCTATGCATCTATCAAGTTTATGATTCCGTCGTTTGTGTTCACGTTCATTCTGATGTTCATTTTCATCTACACCATTGTGGTGATTTTCCGTCAGAAGAAGCTGAGCGAAATCAAAAACGACTTCATCAACAACATGACGCACGAGTTTAAGACACCAATCTCCACCATATCGCTGGCAGGACAGATGCTCAACGACGAAACCGTGCTGAAAAGTCCAACGATGATGAAGCATGTATCGCAAGTGATTACCGACGAAACGAAGCGTCTGCGATTCCAAGTGGAAAAAGTGCTGCAAATGTCGCTTTTCGACCGAGGCACTGCCACCATTCGCCTGAAAGATGTTGATGCCCATGCCATCATCGACAATGTGGTGAGCACCTACCGCATCAAGGCTGAAAAATTCGGTGGACATATCACCGCCGACTTCTCTGCCGAAGACTCGATAGTGAATGTTGACGAGATGCACTTCACTAATGTGATTTTCAACCTTCTCGACAACGCTATCAAATATCGCCGCGAGGATGTGGCACCAGAGTTGTCGATTTCCACTTGCAATATTGGCGACGAAAAACTCGAAATCCGCATCTGTGACAACGGCATAGGCATGAAGAAAGAGGATTTGAAAAAGATATTTGAGAAATTTTATCGCGTCCATACCGGAAACCGACACGATGTGAAGGGATTCGGACTCGGCTTGGCTTATGTGAGCAAAATGATTGAACTGTTTAAGGGCACAATCAAAGCCGAGAGCGAATTAAATAAAGGTACGACATTTATAATTACATTACCACTTTTTAAATAAATTAGATTATGGAAGAAAAATTGAGAATTCTGCTTTGCGAAGATGACGAGAATCTTGGCATGCTCACAAGAGAGTATTTGCAGGCAAAAGGCTACAATGTAGATTTGTATGCAGATGGTGAAAGTGGCTATAAGGCATTTTTGAAAGGCAAATACGACATTTGCGTGTTCGACATCATGATGCCAAAGAAAGATGGTTTCCAATTGGCACAGGAAGTGCGCACCGTTAACAGCGAGGTGCCTATCATTTTCCTTACTGCCAAAACTTTGAAAGAAGATATCCTCGAAGGCTTCAAGATCGGAGCCGACGACTATATCACCAAGCCTTTCAGCATGGAAGAATTGGTGATGCGTATTGAAGCTATTTTGCGTCGTGTGAAGGGCAAAAAGGGCAAAGAAATCACTATGTATAAGATTGGTAAGTTCACTTTCGACACCCAGAAGCAAGTGCTTATCGCCGACGACAAGCCCGAAAAACTCACCACCAAGGAGAGCGAACTCCTCAGCCTGCTTTGCGCACACGTGAATGAGATTTTGGAACGCAACTTCGCATTGAAGACCATCTGGATTGACGACAACTACTTCAACGCTCGTTCAATGGACGTGTACATCACCAAGCTGCGCAAGCACTTGAAAGATGATCCATCTATCGAAATCATCAACATTCACGGCAAGGGCTACAAGCTGATTGCTCCTGAAGCTGAAGCGAAGTAAATAAGCGAAGTAAATAATATCACACTCTATATAAAATCGTGGCGTTCGTTCGGATGGTCACGATTTTTTTATTACCTTTGCACCAACGAACAGCACCCAGTGCTGTCGGGATTTTTTGAATACTGTTGACGTTTTTATTATATTATGAATTATTTGTTTCGCATTTACCAGTGGCTTATCGCCGCACCTATTATATTAGTTGCCACAATTCTTACCGCTTTGTTCACCATGGTGGCAAGTTTGTTCAACAGGGCTTGGGCTGGATATTACTGCACCATTTTATGGGGCAGATGCTTCTGTTGGCTGTTTTTCATCGATGTGAAAGTGGAAGGACGCGAAAACATTGACAAGAACAAATCCTACGTGTTTGTGGCAAACCACCAAGGCGCATACGATATTTTCGCCCTGTCGGGCTATCTGGGGCATAACTTCTGCTGGATGATGCGACGCGCGCTTATCAACATCCCTTTTGTGGGCACAGCTTGCCAAATGTCGGGACAGATTCTTGTGGACACCCACAATGCGAAAGCTTTGAAGAAAACGATGGACGATGCAAAGAAGCGTCTGAACAAAGGCGTATCGCTTTGCGTGTTCCCCGAAGGCCGCCGAACCGACACCGGAAAAATGGGACCATTCAAGAAGGGGGCGTTCAAACTCGCTGTGGATTTCAGTCTCCCAGTAGTGCCCATCACCATCGATGGCAGCTATGATGTGATGCCCCGGTCCACATTCAATATCCGTCCGGGCAAAATCCGCATCATGATTCACAAACCCATTTTCCCAGCCGAAGACGGACACGACTTGAAGGCACTGTCGATCGACAGTTTTAAGGTAATTCACGACTCTCTGCCCGAAAAGTACAAATAAGACACGCGAAATGGCGAGAAATCGCGCAAAGTGAAATAAAAAATAGGACATATCGCTTGCCATTTCCAAAAAATGTATTACCTTTGCAACGCAAATGAAAATTGTCCTGTGGTGTAACGGTAGCACACCGGATTCTGGTTCCGTTTGTGAGGGTTCGAATCCTTCCAGGACAACAAAGTGAGAGTGGTCATCTCGCATGAGATAATCACTTTCATTTTATGAATATAACAATTTAAACTTAATTTATTATTATTTTTTATGGCAACTAAAATCAGATTACAACGCCACGGTCACAAAGACTATGCGTTCTATCCAATTGTCGTAGCCGATAGCAGGGCACCACGAGATGGTAGATTTATTGAAAGGATTGGTTCTTATAACCCTAATACTAATCCTGCTACAATAAGTTTAAATTTCGAAAGAGCGCTTCACTGGGTGAATTGCGGTGCAATTCCTACCGACACAGTTCGTAACATTCTTTCTCGCGAAGGCGTAATGCTTATGAAGCATCTCCAAGGCGGTGTTAAGAAGGGTGCGTTCGATGAAGCAGAAGCTCAAAAGCGTTTCGATGCTTGGAAGGCTGAAAAGGATGCTAAGATTGAAGCTGCAAAGGCTAACTTGGCAAACGCAAAGAGCGCTGACCAAAAGAAGCGTCTTGAAGAAGAAGCTAAGAAGAACGAAGCTAAGGCTGAAGCTGTGGCTAAGAAGAAAGCCGAAATCGCAGCAGCAAAGGCTGAAGCTGAAGCAGCTGCCGCTGCTGAGGCTGCCGCTACAGAAGCTCCAGCTGAAGAAGCTGCCGAAGCACCTGCTGAAGCATAATCTTCAACTTCTGCAATCGCATAAAAAAGCGTTGGGCAATAGCCTGACGCTTTTTTTACAATCAAAAAATATAAATATTCTTTGCCATTTTCAGTTGTAATGTGATTTTTTTTGTGTAATTTTATGTTTGAAATTAAATCTGATTTCTTATGATACGTAAAACTATACCATTAATTTTAGGCTGTATGCTTTTACTCGCCACCGTAGCAAGTTGCGGAAAGGGCGATGGGGCATCATCTGGCAGCGATTCAATAACCTTCAGCGCAAAAAAAGACGCCGACACATCTTCATTCAAGCGCAGCAATGGCGAAATTTGCAAAGTGAGTGTGAACACCGAACTCTCTATTCCCGACACATATAAAGGAAAGGCGATTGACGATAAGTTCGTGAAACTTTTTGTCACCACCGCACTTGAAGGCGCTGATTCCCTCGACGTGGACACTGCTATCAAGCAACTGGTGGCAAACCGACTGGCGGAAAACGTGTCGAGCGAAACCGAGAGCAACGAAGAAGACGACGCACTTGCCACATCAAATATACAAATCGACGTGAAAGTTTACCCTGTGTTTAACCGCAACGGAATCCTCTCTATGTGCTTTGAGGAAACCGTAAAGAAAGACGCAGTGGCTTCGGTAGTGCACAGTTATTTCAACTACGACATGGAGAAATGCGCCGTGGTGGACATGGGCGAATTTGTGGATGGAGCATCAAGCGACCTGGCTCAACTGCTGCAAAACAAACTGATGGAACAAAACAAGGTGGAAACCGAGGAAGAACTGAACAGCATCGGTTATTTCGATATTTACAACCTATCCGCCACATCAAACTTCTACTTCAACGACAAAGGTATCGTGTGGAGCTACAAGCCACAAGAGCTGACGGTCGATGCCAATGCCGAGCCCACCATCTTAATTCCATTTGCCGAGTTGGCACCCTACGTGAAAGAAAATTCTATTATCAACACCCTTATGTAAGAGGCTGATTCTAAACTGAATTAATGAACGCAATTTTAAAATACTTCCCACAACTGTCGGAAAAGCAACAACAGCAATTCCAACTGCTTGAAGAGTTATACCCCGAATGGAACAGTAAAATCAATGTGATTTCACGCAAAGACATTGAAAACCTTGAGGTGAACCACCTGCTCCACTCGTTGGGCATCGTGAAATTCGTAAACTTCCAACCCGGCACTAAAGTGCTCGACCTGGGCACAGGTGGCGGTTTCCCAGCCATTCCGTTGGCTGTTTTCTATCCCGAAGTGCAATTCCACCTTGTCGACAGAATCGGAAAGAAACTGAAAGTGGCTCAAGACGTGGCAGAAAAGGCTGGATTGACAAATGTCACTATCCAGCATGGCGATGTGAAGGAGGTGAAAGGCAAATTCGATTTTGTGGTCAGTAGGGCAGTAATGGACTTGGCTGATATTGTGCCATTGGTTCGCCGATTGATTTCTTCCGACAACTTCAATGCCATTCCAAACGGCTTGATTTGCCTCAAAGGCGGCGATTTGAAGGACGAGGTTAAGAAGTTCAAAGACGATGTGCTCATCGATGAACTGAAAAGTTATTTCAAAGAGCCTTTCTTCGACACAAAAAAAGTGGTTTATTTACCTTTATAATCATTCCTGCGAAATGAAAACAAGCATTGTCACCACCCGACTTTTCGGCGAAAACATATACATTATTTGGGACGAAACCACACTTGAGGCAGCCATCATCGACCCCGGCATGATGGACGAGAACGAGTGCCAAGAGGTGGAAGATGTGGTTAAGCAAGAAAATCTAAGCGTGAAATACGTGCTCCTGACGCACTCGCACATCGACCACGCTTGCTCTGCACGATGGACTGCAGAAAAATTTGGCGCACAAGTATATGGATCGAAAAATGATGATATGCTGGCTCAATCGCTCACAGGCCAAGCCACAATGTTTCATTTGCGAATTTCGCCACAGCCGCTCACCATCGACCACGACCTCAAGCAAGGTGACGAACTTACCCTTGGCAATGACAAGATTCAAGTGCTTGCCACTCCCGGCCACACCGAAGGAGGCTTGACTTACTATATACCACAAGAGGGCGTTGCCTTTGTGGGCGACACCATTTTCCAGCACAGCGTGGGCCGCACAGATCTGCCCGGTGGCAATATGCACACGTTGACCGAGAGCATCAAATCACGGCTATTCGTGCTACCCGGTGAAACCATCTTGGCACCCGGACACGGACCAACCACAACCGTGGAAGATGAGCGACTCGGCAATCCGTTCGTATAAACCCAAATCGGTCATTAGGCCGTATGAGGATTTTTAGACTACTTCTTGCGGTCTTTCGGTTTTTATAAGATGCCTTTTGCTTGTTTTTAATTCG
>OJOI01000751.1_pt1 | contig 20474 bp, 23 predicted proteins | sample 1598061 | NCBI WGS metagenome assembly OJOI01 (sample SAMN01915224, study PRJEB22387) | human gut metagenome | isolation source: stool | host: Homo sapiens | place: USA
CATAAAAGTAAATTTGTTTAAAGCTTCATCTTTATTCATAACAACACATCCTTTCTAAAATAAAGACAAAACTATGATAGAATATAAATCAGGAGAAAGACTAGGCTATATAAAAAAAAGCCCACACTCGCCAGAGTGTGTTAGTTCAATATATCCATACGCATCACAAACTTCAGAAAGGATCTTCTTCAAGGTTTCATCCATACCATCACATCTGAACTTTGGACACCATATAATATGATACTGAACTAAATACTTACAATGAGAAGCACGATGATAATTCTCATTCTTCATGATCATTCACATCTTTTAACTGATACTTTTCCTGAATACCTCTACGCATCAAATCCAGAAAAGTGATCGTTTTACCTTCTTCAACCGAATAGATTCTGGCAAGGTTTTCCAGTTCTTTTTTCCATTCACCAGGAATGGCAATATTGATCTGAACATTGTTCGTTCTAGGTCTACCCATGATATCAACTCCGAACTATTTCTACATATATTATATATTTTTCATACGCTTTATACAATACTAAAAGTGGCTTTCATCTTTACAGCAAGCTATGGAGTTTTCGCCACTTAAATATAACATAATAAAGTGCGTTTAAGGGTACTGTTTTTTTAATTTTTTTAAAAACAGTACCCTTAAACGCCATTTATCTTTTTGCTTGTATTTTCTTAGTATCTACAAAAAGAATCTACCAATCAAAATAAAGAAAACAAGCAATACTTAACAGAGTTAAACTATTCAACACAATAAAATAGCGTAATCATTTTTGGACTACGCTATCTGTTTTTATTACTAAATTAATGTGCAAGTTTCCAACTCACTGCCTGCTCTCTAGAATCTACAAAACGTTTATAAATACCTTCTTGTTTCATCAATTGATTGTGTGTTCCTTGTTGTACAATTCTTCCTTTATCTAACACAACAATTTGATCCGCGTTTCTGACGGTTTTTAATCTATGTGCAATCATAATAATTGTCTTTTTTTTTGTCAAAGCATCGATAGCTTCTATTAATTCCTTTTCATTTTCCGGATCCACATTGGCTGTTGCCTCATCCAAAATAATAATAGGTGCATCCTTCATAATGGCACGCGCAATGGAAATGCGTTGTTTTTCGCCACCAGAAAGAGTGGCTCCACCTTCACCAATAACTGTATTATATCCATCTGGCAATTGACTTATAAACTCATGGCAACAAGCTTTCTTAGCTGCCATTACAACTTGTTCATGAGTAGCTTCTTGATTGCCGAATTTAATATTATTTTCAATGGTATCCGCAAACAAGTACACTCTTTGAAATACAAACGCAAAGTTATTCATCAAACTATTCATACTATAATCCTTTACATTTATACCTCCAAGACTCACTTCACCTTCATCTACATCCCAAAATCTCGCAATCAAATTGCACAATGTAGATTTACCTCCTCCAGAAGGACCAACAATCGCTGTAGTTGTTTTTTCTGGAATCGACAAGGATACATCATCAATGATTTTTCGCTTATCATAAGAAAATGAAACATGATCCAATTGAATATCATAACTCTTGGGTTCTATTTCCCTTCCTTCAATATCCATCGTATTCAATGCAAGAATATCATTGGCCTTATCCACACAGACACTTACCACATGTAAAAGGGATGAATAATTTCCAGCAGTCTCTAAACTTGAATATAGTATAAAAGCCGATATGCTCATACCAATCGCATACACCGCATTCATTGTTCCATTAATATAAAATGCAGCACAACAAATAATGATAATTGTCCCAGTAATCTTTGTCACAATACCCTGAAGAAAATGATAAGGTACAAATACAAGTTCCATTTTTGTGTTGATTTTAGCACACGCATCATTGGCATCATTCAATCTCTTTGCCTGTTTACCCAATAAGTTATAAGATTTTACTTCCGAAATACCTTGCACATATTCCATGATTTGACTCACTAGTTCTGTATCACACAACACCTTTTGTTCTGAATCCATCTTTCCTGCTTTTTGCATAATCGAATTGATCACAAAAAATACTATGACACCAGCTACAGATATAAGCCCAATCCTTACATCAAAAATAAGGATCATACATATAATCATTGTAGTTTCTAAAATTCCCTGCATCGTAAGCATTACCACTCTTGATGCAACATCTCCAAGTACCTCCATTGTATTTGTCGTAACAGAAGAAATTTCACCAATACTATTTGAATTAAAATATCCCATTGGAAGATAGCGAAGATGTTCTGCAATCTTAATTCGCATAAATGCACTCGCATTATATCCACCTTCCGTCTGAAGTACAGACGAAATTCTTTTACAAATAACATCCACCACAATCGCAATAATCATAATGACTAATGAGCCAAGAATATATTTACCCATTGATTTTTCTTCAATCAAGCCCATCAATATATACATAATAGCCGGTATTTTCATAGCTGAAGCAAGTGCTTCTACTAAGCCAATTCCTATTGATAATTTAAATTTTTTACTGTTTTCTTCACCAGAAAATTTAAAGAATTTTGTCAAGATTTCAAACATATTATTTTCCCTCCTTTACTGTATCCTTTACAGAAATGTGGGCATTCCACATATCTTTATAAAGTGAACAAGACAAAAGAAGTTGTTCATGTTTTCCATGTACTACTACATTTCCATCATTTACAACAAAGATTTGATCACTGTCTTTTATTGTAGAAAGCCTATGCGCAATCACAATCAGTGTCTTTCCTTCTACAAGTCGTGCAATAGAATTTTGAAGAATTGCTTCATTTTCAGGATCCGTATACGCTGTAGCCTCATCTAAAATCACAATAGGTGCATCTTTTAACATGGCTCTAGCGATAGAAATACGTTGTCTTTCTCCTCCAGATAGATGACCACCAGCACCACCAACAACCGTATCAAAGCCATTCTCTAACTGCATAATAAAGTCGTAACAACCACTCTTTTTTGTGACTTCAATTATATCTTCATCACTCGCATTGGGATTTCCTTGACGGATATTTTCACGAACCGTTTCATTAAACAAATAATTATCCTGTGCTACATATGCGATTTTTTGATTAAAGTCCATAAGAGACATTTGTTTGATATCTACACCATCAATTTTTATACTTCCAGAATTCACATCCCATAAAGACGCAATCAACTTTGCGATTGTTGACTTACCACTTCCAGAAGGACCCACAATCGCGTTCACACTTCCTGCCTTACACTCCATATCAATGCCATGAAGAATTTCTTTATCGTGATATCCAAACTTAACATCTGAAAGTTCGATCGAATTATCTTTTGGCACAGCCGCACTCTTTTCAGGCCGTTTTAATTCTGGCTGATCTAAAATTCCAACAACCTCACCGACAATGACACCTATCTTTCCCAAATCATCCGTATAAGAAAAAGCTGTGATCAATGGTCCGGCAATCCCTAATGATAGAATTATGCATAAGATAAAATCCGGCATTGTAAGTGTGCCATTTTCAACATAATGAGCTCCAAAAGGAAATACGGTTAATAATGTATAAGGTGTTATCGTCAACATAAGTGCATGATAAATCGAACATTTTTTCATCCATGAAATAAAGGAATTGGCATAGGCCTTGGCAGCACTCGTAAATTTTGCATAAGAACTCTCTGTTTTTCCAAAAGCTTTAATGACTTCAATTCCATCAATATATTCAACGGCCGCATCATTTAAATCTTTCGTTGCGTTTACTGTTTTTTCAAAGTTTGGTTTAAAATCAATCATCATCCCAAAATAAGACAAAAAACCAATAATAATGGGTAATAATGACCAAAGAGCCAATCTATAGTCGATCATAAAAAAGTAGATCAACACAACGACAGGTCCCATAAGATTTGAAGTAAATTCAGGAATAATATGTGCTAGGGTTGTTTCTATACTATCAATTCTTTCCACCATAATATTTTTAAATGTACCTGATGAAGTATCTTTCACATATCCTAGTGGCACACGTGCTAGCTTTTCAAAACATGCCTTACGAATGTTTGAAAGCACAGTAAACGTAGCCTTATGTGAAAGAGTTGTTGAGAGCGAATGACAAAGCTCGGCCACAATAAAGGAAATAGCTATACATATTGAATTTTTTAGATATGTATTAAAATCTTTATTCCCTTCTAAAAACATCCTTACAATCGTGGCGATAAAAAATAAGGAATGATTTTAAAAATCACATTACACATTCCAAGTATGACACTCCATACATAATCCATTTTCTTTTGTCCAGCCCACTCTAGTATCCAACTCATTGTAGATTTCTTTTTTTCTTCCATACAAATCCCTCCTAATTATTAGTCTAAACTAACTGCATTGTTATAAGTATAGGTGGCAATTGCCACCTTATTTAAATTGAATATTCCAAATTCTTTCCCAACCACCTGTATTAAATTCTTTTAATTGATGAACATTTTTCTTAGCTATCTCTTTATCCATATCGTGTTCAACAATTTGCAGTATAGATGAGAAAAAACCAGTATATATCATATGCATAAGACTTTCATCAACATTTAATAAATTTATTCCAGCCTCCTTCATAATCTGCATATATTTCTTGGTTGCCTTCATTTCTTTATTCACCATATTATGAATAAAAGCTTCATATTTCCCACTATCTCCACATTTAAACAATAATCTAAAATGATCATAATGCTCATAAATATAGTCAATCATCTGACCTGTTCCATCAGTAGCTGCATTTGACATATTGTTTGTCTGATCTAAAGCAGAAAGCTTTTCAAAATCAGCTAATATCCCATCATATATTTCATATATATGCTCTATATACGGATCAATTAATGCATCAAATAGCATTTCCTTAGTTGGATAGTACTTATAAAATGCTCCTGTAGTAAGACCAGCATCTTTCACGATACTTCTTAAAGAAGCACCACTAAATCCATCTCTTAAGAAATGTTTGATGGCAGTATCCAATATTCTCTCTCTAGTTTTCTCGGCTTTTTCTGACATATAAATCTCCAATATATAAATATAACAGTGTTATATCACGCTGTTATATTATTCTTATATATAAACATTTGTCAAGTATAAAAATTGAAATTTACTCTTTCCCCCCTATTACTTTGAAGCAGACTACTAAGCCACAAATAAATAGTGTTATACAAACAATGAATGGAATTATTAATTCTAATCCCAACAAACTGCCTAAAACTCCAGTAATCCCGTTATAATCCCATTGATGAACTGCTGCTAAGCACAAAATAGCTATTGAGCCAAGAAACCCCATAAGTTGCCAAGCAATGCCTAATATCATTTTTTTCACACAATCACACTCCCTTATTTTATCCAATTACATCCGTAATGGCCTTAACACCTTTACCTACAAAACTAATGACTTTCTCATTGACTACACTTCCATCTTTTAATATTTTGACATTCGCAAGACCTAGTTGATCATTCTCTTTAGGTTCTGTACTCCCTGAAAGTGTCATCCATTTAATTTGAATATCTTCTTTAGATACTTTTTGATTATAATCAACTGAATAATTTGTATTTTCAAAAATTAGTGAATTCGAATTTACATACACATAGACTGTATAATCATCATCTTGATAAACTTTAATTGTATAATGCACAATATCCTTTTTTCGGATACATATTCCTTATTTGGAGATACACTTTCTTCATATACTTTAGAAAGATGACTTGTATCTGTTTCATTTCTAAACACGAAAAATAGACATGCACATAAAACAATACTGCTTATCACTAAAACAAGCATTCTCTTTGATTTCATTTTTGACGCACTCTTTTTACATTACGATTCATGAAATGTCTTCCTATATATCTATAGGCAAATCCTTTTAGCCTTGACATTTGTTGATGGTGTTCTTTTAGTAAATCATCCGGACAATCATATACACCAAAATCTTGTGTAATTCCTTCACTTTGAATATATGTAGAATTGCGATTAAAATCAATGGTAGGATTTCTAAAATCTTTTACTGCTACACCATATCCACAAAATGCACCTTTACAATTTGGAAATTGATTCTGTAATTTCTTAAGATATGCCTTGTCCAAAATAAAGCCTTCAAGTTCAATCCACTGATTCTCAAAATATATTTCCACCCAACTATGAAAGATATTTTGGGGTGCACTCCAATACACTAAGCCTGTCATGGCTCCTTTTTGAAGTCTTTTATCAATTGTGAAACCATGAATTCTACATGGAATCTGACAAGCTCGTAAAAGAGCCATAAATAAGGTTCCTTTTGTATTACATTGGCCATAGCCATCAAACAATACTTTTGATGCACAAATCGCATCATCTTCATTATATCCAAATAAGATATCATCTCTTACAAAATTATATATTGCCTTGATTCTTTCAAATTCATCCAGTTCCTTCCACTTCTTCTTTTGAATCAGTTCTTGTATTTCAGGATTGGAATAATCAAGCATACATGTTTCTTTTAAATATTTATCTATCATTTTTCACTTATCCCTTCAGGATTTCAGATTTGAACCACCACAATTATTCAATCTATATTTAACACAACAACTTTGATTAAATTTTACCAAGCAATACCACAATTCCTGCAACTACAAGTGCAACCACCAAATATAGTACAGTAGCCACTCCTCGTTTTATCAACACAGTCTTCCAAGACTTTACATATGGAATTCGTTCCATACCATCTATTTGCCATATTTTGCTGTGTCCTACCCATAATCTGTCAATCACAATACCATCAAACCAATTCATGACCACAAGAAATAGGCAGGCTTGAAGATATGCCGTTTTTAAATCCGTAACATGATTCCAAACAGAAATAATCAGGATCAAAGCCACAAATATAATGATACAAAAAGGGATCATGAACCATTTTGACCTTTTCATGACAGTTTTCTTATCGGCAATACCACGTTTTTGTGCTTCCTCTAAAAATTCTTTCGGATAAAAATATAAACAGTTACGCCCATCGTTTTTTACTGCACATTTTATTAATAATGCATACAACAGACAATACAAAACATTTTGTAAAAATAATAACATTTTTGTGATACCTTCTTTCAAAATGTCAACTCAGGTAATCGATCTGTCTTAATAATCATTTCTAACATTCTGGCAAATCCATCTGGACACCGAATTTGATACTCCATATGGTTCAACCCCTCAAAAACTGGAAAGTTGCCATATTTATAGGCTTGCATTACTGCATTTCGATATTTAAAATGATCTTCTTTACTACCAAATTCCCAGAATGTATGTTTTTGTAGCTCTTCTGATAAATTTGGAAATGGCTTATCTTCTAGACTATCATCCATCTGTTTTCTAAGATTTGTATATGACAAATTCTTTCCTGCTTCAATAAAATAAGGCTTAATATTATCATCGTCACACCACATAATTTTCTTCAATGTTTTCCCATTTGTCCAATACAAACTTTTCATGGCCACATATAAAAATGGAACCATAATTCTACGTGTTATCTTACCAATCTGTGCAAATTGACCACCATCAAAGAAAACATGTTTTATCGGCATTTTAGCCTCCGTCAAAAATGTCATCGCAAGATCTGCTCCAATCGAAGATGCTACTACTAGTTCAATCTCTTTGATTCCATGATCTTTTAAAAATCGTTTAATCTGTTGTATCTCATCACTTTTACCTAGATACTTTTGATTTGCACAATATACTGTAGAAGTGGGTAGAACACAATAATATTTATCCGCTAATTTCTTGGCAACTGGCATACTGCTTTCTCCAGTTACACCCATCGCATGAAAAAAAAGTATAACTGGATTTGATTTGTTTCCTATTGTTTTGAATACCATAATCTCACCTTCATTCAACTCATTATTTTATGCAACAAAAATATACCATCGATCCATCTATGTGAAGATCTATTTGTTTGTACATCTCTTTTAGAACATTTCTAAGTTCTTCCTCCGTTTGAAATGGTAGGGTGAACCATCCTTTCTTAGAAAGAATATGATTCACAAGCCAATCTGTTCTTTTAGACTTTCCTTTGATATAGAAACACGCTATAAAGGTACCACCTGGTTTTAAAACTCGCCACGTTTCTTGAAATGCCTTTTTCTTATTTGGAAAAGCATGAAATCCATTCATGGAAACCACAATATCATAGGATTCAGCATTCATTTTTAAATTGGATACATCCCCCTGAATACATTTAATATGTGTATATCCATCAAATCTTTTCTTAGCTTGTTCAAGCATATCCATACTATAATCAAGACAAGCAATATGCGCATCTTTTAAAGCTATCCACTTGTGTTCAGTAAATACAGCTGTTCCGACTGGAACATCTAGAAGATTACCTGAAAAATCATTTGGAATATATGATAAGACTGTCTGTGCTATATCATTATCATTAGTACCATTCCAAAATAATTTAATATACAACTTACTGAAAATATTTCCCTGTGTCAAAACATCATCATAAATATTCTTTGATGATTCATACGCATTTTGTATTTTATCCGCCATATCCAACTTCACCTTTTTTCCATTCTTCAATCGCATCCCTAATACGAACATCAATATCTATGCGTGTTTCAAGGCATTCCTTTGGATGTTTTCTTGCGGATTGAAACGCAAATTTCACAAAGCTTGCTGAACCAATTGGAAGCATCATCTTTAACATGCTTTCCGGAAAAACAAAATGAGTCCCATATTTATACACAACAGCTTCTAACTTGCATATATGTTCTCGTTCTTCCATGCGACGAATGTATTTTGCAGCATCCCACAACACATCATCTTCAGCACCAATCAACAATAGTTTTCCATGAATCTTTTCAATCTTGATTTTTTCTTCTTCCGAAATCGGATGAACGGCTTCTGAATCATCAAACAACTTTCTAGAATTAATCATATCACCCGTTCGCTTTGTTTCTTGTTCAATCACATGCCAATATTGAGGATGTTTATAACAAAATGGCATATATGGAAGTGGTTTTTCTCTATATGAAAATAGTGATTCACCTTCGATTGGCCATTCTTTACAACCATCTTTTTTGCCTTGCATAAAGCCTTGCCAAATAAAATCACTTGGAGTTAAGCCAATTGTCAAAGTGATATCTTCAAAATAAGAAGCTGCCGTAAGTGCTAGTGTTCCTGTAGTGGATGCACCCACAATTCCAACCTTCTTATTTCCATGTACTTTTAGCCATCTTATCGCATTCTCTATTCGTTCTAAAGGATAATTATGATGTCCATAATCTTTTTTTGCGGGTGACATAGTCATTATATTTAATCCTAGTTTATGTAACCATTTTACAGATGTACGGGCCAAATAATCCTGGGAATCATCACCAATCATGGCAATCATCGCACAATCTGAATCTGTTTTGCATTTCCAATAGTCACCATAAAATCCATCTGTGTGTACTTCAAAATGAATTTTCTTCATCCGTATTAACTCCTATTCTTCAAAACTATAATTTTATTTGAAATATTTCGAACCAATGGAATCCATCCAAACAAATGATAAATAGGATGCAATTCTTTCATACCTTCAATCAAACTAACTTCCTTTTCAAAAATAAATTCTGGTAAAATCTTTTGTAGTTCATTTCCATTCTTTACACCCCATAAAAATTTAGCATTACTTTGATCTATCGACTTTTCTTTCATATGCTTTACTACAAAAGGCGACATAGTTTCGACAAGAATAGTTACTTTTTTAAAGGATTTTTCAATAATAGAAAACATCTTCAACACTTCTTTTTCGTCTAAATACATAGTTAACCCTTCAATGATCACTAGAATATCTTCTCCACGATACTCAATATCATGGATATAAGAATCATCCATAGCTGATTTTGCGATTTGATACATTGGCCCTGTTTCAGTAAGAAACTGTTCCCTTATCTTCATAGTTTGAGGCAAGTCAAGATTATACCAACGAAGATATTTACCTTTCATTCTGTAACAACGAGTATCCAATCCACATGCAATATTTAATACAACTGCATCTGTATGAACATTTAAATATTGTTCGACCATACGATCCAATACAATCGTTCTTGCGATAACACCACTACTCATAGCACTATCTTTATCAGCTTTAGAAAAATCATAATCTATATTTTCAACAATATGTACGGCAATATCATCCTTGATTTTTGCATTTTGACTATTCGTTTCTTTTGCTCTAGCATATAAAGTCTGAAGCATTGTCTCCGAAACACCTGTAATATCTATTTTTGATTTCATAATCCAACATCTCCAATTACAACATTTCTTGCTTCTTCTATCCACTTGTCAGGATGGCAACAAAACAATTCTTCATGCTGCATATTAAATCGATGAATATCCGGATTCTTAAAATATGTATAGTATCTCTTTTCATATTTTTTACCCATTTTGGTCGCATAGAATACGTGAATTTTTGTATTTGGAACATCCATATTGTGTTGTACTTTTGTCACTAAATCCGAATAGAACTGATTATAAATACTACACTTACTAATCCAAGGACTTCCTAAACCAAACATATCTAAAAATCCATTCACCAAATCCTTCTTCGAATCATCCATATGCGCAATTTTTTTCTCCATGAACTTTGGAAGTGTTTCTGTATGCACCATTTTAAACATAATAGGCGTTACTATAGATGCCTGAATTGTAGCCATCACCTTTCCAGCCTCATCCATATCACTACTTCCGATAATGCCATGATCCATATGAATTCTTTTTCTTTGAATCAACAAAGAAACAAAACTGCCTCCAAGCGAACAGCCATAAGCCGCTTTAATTCTTCCGCCATAATGATCCATTATTTCTTTTTCAATCTTTTCACACTCTTCTTCCATCGAATGAAATTGAGTATTCTCATTTGGATCAAAGCCATCATAAGAAATAGCCACCGTATAAAAATATACATGTAATCCTTCTAACACATGATCAAAACTATTATATAGGCAACAAGTGCCTGGAAACAAAAAGATGACTGGTTTACTTTGATCTCCGCTTTCATAAAACTTCATAATCAACCCTCAAAATGTTAGATAAAACTAACTTTTCCTTAGCTTCAGTTTACCACTGCAATTAATGACGCGCAAGAACAATATGTAGTACAAAAGAAAAGACAACTCCTCTTAAAAATTGTCCAACATATTCATTTCTTCAACGAATAATAGTATCATTTGTTGATATAGAAAAAGAGTAGAAGCTGTATCACACAATACAATCTCTACTCTAGTTTTGTAGTTATCTTTCCATTTTAAATTGGCGTAAGTTTGGCGTAAATGCGTAAATTTACACCAAAAATTACTAATTTTTTTAATTCTAGTAAAGCTTAGCTCCTGCAGGAATCTTGTCATCAACCATCAATAAGTTTAGTCCTTCATGACCATTTTCTTCATATATAGCTGAGATCAACATACCTTCAGAATTGATACCCATCATTTTTCTTGGTGGTAAGTTTACAATCGCAATGGAATGACACATTATAGCCAGCTATACCAATTGGAATTTATCGAGTCCTACTCATATTTTTATTTTTTCTTGAAACCTAGAACATTAAATATGCTTTATAAGTTTTTACCAATATTTTCAAGTTCTTTTATAGAATCTTTGTTTTTTGCAAGCTCATCACTGTCTGTTGCATAATATGATTTTTGGAAAATCATATCCCATGAAAGATATTTCGCCATGCAACCAAACTGTTTGTCAATTAATTCATACTGGATACTATCCACCGGGGATCCTCCCACAACGATTGTTCCGACTTTTTTATTTTTCAGCTGCAAACCGCGGCAGTAGCACTTATCAATGATTAGCTTCAACTGTGCAGACATTCCCCACCAATATACCGGAGTAGCAAAAAGAATCATATCTGCAGCTGCAATTTTATCAATCGTGGAATTTGTATCATCCTGATCAACACATCCATTTAAGCATTGACAGGCACCACACCCCTTACAAGGTGCTATATGAAGTCTATCTGGTTGGATGATTTCAATCTCATTCTTTTTTGATGCCCCTTGTATAAATGCATCTATCGCTCTTAATGTATTTCCCTTTCTGGCACTTCCATTAATAATGACAATTTTCATGTATATTTCCTCCAACTTCTAATTTCTAGAAATCATTATACTTTTTTCCTCTTATTCTGTCATCATGCTACACCAATCAGAAGTACTTTGCAGAGGACAACATCTTTTAATTGCCAAATTATTTATATATGAAATCTTTAATAACTGTTTATAAGGCTAACATCAACTTCCTTTTACTTAGAGTATATGAAGTTTCGGCTTTATCTTGTAGTTTGCGAATATCCGTATAAATAGAAAAAGCCCTTTGAGAAAAGGATTTCTCCTCTCCCAAAGGGCAACACAATATTTTTTAATTCTTCAAATAATATTCCTATATGGCAATTTTTCTACTTTGTGTTTTATGATTTCTTTCTCACATATTTCATGAAGCTTCTCATAATTTCTTGACTCCTCACATATTTCTTCGAACCATGCTTCTACACCATTTTCTCGGAAAAATGGATGATTTTTATCATCTTGCACATTATCCCAAATATATTTCAGAATACTATCAAGTTTTTCCTTATCTCCATACCAGCCACATACCAGTGCAATATCTTTACATTCTTGGAATGACTTTCTTTTTGGATTACTTAAATAAAGTTTATATCCTTCAATAATTTTGTCTATTGAAACATCTCCTTTTAATGGAATAGGCAATTTATTTTTTAATCTTTCTGCCGAAAAGATATATCGTTCTTCATGCTTTTCTAACGCCATTGTTTCACTGCCACATTGTAATGATGTAGTAATGCTCGAATATTCCCGGCATAAATTGTGCACATAAAAAATCGGTGTATAGTATGTATTTCGAACCACTTTAATATAAATTCCTGTTATCAATGGACCTAATCTATTGTCCAATGAAATTGAACCTTGTTTTTTTAATTCTGGGAAAATCTTCTGCCAATCATTTATAATCTGCTTTTTGGTTGCCATCTTTCTACCTTCTTTTCCTTTTATTTTTACTTTTGGAAATTTACTTTTCTATTCGTTGTAAAAATGGGCAACTCCGATTGGAATTGCCCACTCACTGCACTAATTATGCGATTTTTTCTTGCCTGTACCGATTTCTGCATCAAATGATGTAAGTTTGATGTAAATCACTGTTTTATATGGTTTTGATCAAATGAAGTACATCCCGTCATTTTAGTGAAACGGTACATCCATACATCATCTTAATAGAGCTTTGCACCTGCTGGAATGTGGTTATCAACCATAATCAGATGCAGTTCTTCATCTTCTGAGTCTTTCAGATTATTTACTGCTGATAATAACATACCGCAAGACTCAATTCCCATCATCTTTCTTGGTGGAAGGTTTGTGATGGCGATCAGTGTTTTACCGACCAGTTCTTCCGGCTCGTAATAAGCGTGAATACCGCTTAAAATCGTACGATCTGTGCCTGTTCCATCATCAAGAGTGAACTGAAGAAGTTTCTTTGACTTCGGTACTGCAACACACTCTTTAACCTTTACAGCTCTGAAATCTGACTTGCTGAATGTATCAAAATCAACTTCTTCCTCAAATAAAGGCTCAATCTTTACATTAGAGAAATCAATTTTTTCCGGCTCTGCTTTCATTTCTTCGGCAGCCTGATTTTTTACATCATTTTTCTTATTTACATCCCCGAGTGACTTCATTGTCGGGAACAATAATACGTCCCTGATTGCCTGGCTATCTGTCAGGAGCATTACAAGACGGTCGATTCCGTATCCGATTCCACCTGTTGGCGGCATACCGATTTCAAGTGCGTTGAGGAAGTCCTCGTCTGTGTGCTCTGCCTCGTCATCGCCTGCTGCTGCGTTGGCATCCTGTGCTGCGAAACGCTCACGCTGGTCGATTGGGTCGTTGAGCTCTGAGTATGCGTTACACATCTCCCATGTATTACAGAACAGCTCGAAACGCTCTACCTTTGTAGGATCGCTTGGTTTCTTCTTTGTGAGAGGTGATATCTCAATTGGGTGATCCATGATGAATGTTGGCTGGATAAGCTCTTTCTCACAGTACTCCTCGAAGAAGAGGTTTACGATGTCACCCTTCTTGTGACGCTCCTCGTACTCGATATGATGCTCGTCTGCAAGCTTCTTTGCGGCTGCATCATCAGGTACCTGGTCGAAGTCAACACCTGCGTATTTCTTGATTGCGTCTATCATTGTCATTCTTGCGAATGGCTTTCCAAGGTCGATCTCCACGCCGTTGTATGAGATTTTTGTCGAACCGCATACCTTCTCAGCGAGGTAACGGAACATTGACTCTGTCAGCTCCATCATGCCCTCGTAGTCTGTATATGCCTGATAAAGCTCCATAAGTGTGAACTCAGGGTTGTGACGTGTATCTACGCCCTCGTTACGGAAAACTCGTCCGATCTCGTATACTCGCTCAAGTCCTCCGACGATGAGTCTCTTTAAGTAAAGCTCAAGGGAAATACGAAGCTTTACATCCTCGTTCAATGCGTTGTAGTGTGTCTCGAATGGTCTTGCTGCGGCACCACCTGCGTTTGAAACAAGCATAGGTGTCTCAACCTCCATGAAATCACGGCCTGCAAGGAAGCTACGGATTTCCTTGAGTATCTGTGAGCGCTTGATAAATACCTCTTTGCTCTCCTGATTCATGATAAGGTCTACATATCTCTGACGATATCTGGTGTCTGTGTCTGTCAGTCCATGGAACTTCTCCGGGAGTATCTGGAGTGATTTTGAAAGGAGTGTTATCTCCTCTGCATGGATTGAGATTTCGCCTGTCTTTGTTCTGAAAGCGAAGCCCTTTACACCGTAGATATCACCGATGTCTGATTTCTTGAAGTCTGCGTATGAGTCTTCTCCGACATTGTCCCTTGCCACATATACCTGGATATTGCCCTTTAAGTCCTGAATATTGCAGAAAGAAGCCTTACCCATGACACGCTTGAACATCATACGTCCTGCGATGCTTACCTCGATTGGCTTTGCATCCATGATTTCTCTTCTCTCGTTGTAATCGTTGTTGATTACCTCTCTCTTTGCAGCGTCATCCAAGCCCTCAACATCCGGAGCCTTTCTGTCACCGAGAATCTCAGCCTCATGAGCATTGTAAAGCTCCTTTACATCGCTGCTGTGATGAGTGACATTGTACTTTGTAATCTGGAAGGGATCCTTTCCTGCTTCCTGTAAATTCTGTAATTTTTCACGGCGGACCTTAAGGAGCTGGTTTACGTCCTGCTGCTGTCCACCCTTGTTATTATTCTGATTTGCCATTTTTTACCTCTTTTAGTTCTCTTCTGCTCTCTGGATCTCGAGTACCTTGTATGTGAGCTCTCCTACCTGAGTCTCAACAGTTACAGTATCTCCGACTTTCTTTCCAAGAAGAGCTTTACCTACAGGTGACTCGTTTGAAATCTTGCCCTTTAAGCTGTTTGCCTCTGTTGAACCAACAATTTTGTACTCAAGCTCCTCATCAAACTCACAATCTAAGATGCGGATCTTACAGCCGATAGAAATCTTGTCAAGGTCAACTTCCTCCTCAACAACAACCTCTGCATTTTTAAGGATTTTCTCGATTTCCTCAATACGAGCCTCGATATCGCGCTGCTCATCCTTAGCTGCATCATACTCAGCATTCTCAGATAAATCACCCTGCTCACGAGCCTCCTTGATCTTCTGGGAAACCTCTTTACGCTTAACAACCTTTAACTGCTCAAGCTCATCCTCGAGCTTCTTAAGACCTGCATATGTCAGAATATTTTTCTTGTTATCCATGATTCTTACCCTTCTATCTTCCTTTTCTTTTATTTTATTATGTTGATTTGCTAAAATGAAACTTCCCACTTCAAAGACTTAATTTACCGGAAAGTATACAGTATATTCCGAAGAAAAATATGAACTGCCACGGGTTTCCATAACCCCCGGCAACGGAAACCCCGCAGCAAAGAAAAACCCTCTATCCGCGATTCGCTCCCGTGGTTAACTTCATATTTTTCTGAGGAATAAACTGTATGCTCGGCCGGTAACCAAAATACCCTAAATGTGGGAAGTTTGTTTTATTAAATCGTAAAGCCTATTTTAACGCGTGTATTATAATTGAAAATCCCCACGCTGTCAAGGATTTGGCCGATTTCAATTTCGAATCTTCTACTTATACAAAAGCTCCTCAAGCTGTTCTAAGCTCTCCACCGTATTCACTGCCGCGCGCAGCCTTGATGAATGCGGATATCCTGCCGTATACCACGCTGTGTGCTTTCTCATCTCGTGTATCCCCGTGTACTCGCCCTTGAACTCTATCATCATGCGTGCATGGCGCAGTATCATCCGGCGAACTTCCTCAAAGGATGGCTTTTCCTGATGCTCGCCGGTCTCAAAGTAATGCAGTATCTGTGAGAAAATCCACGGATTGCCCTGCGCTCCCCTGGCTATCATAAAGCCGTCGCAGCCTGTCTGCTCCTGCATTCTTATGACATCCTCTGCGCAAAGCAGGTCTCCGTTTCCTATGACCGGTATTGAGACAGCCTCTTTTACCTGCCTTATGATGTCCCAGTCGACTTTACCGGAGTAGTACTGCTCTCTGGTCCTGCCGTGCACTGCGACTGCGCTTGCGCCGCTTTCTTCAGCCACATGTGCCAGCTCTACTGCGTTGACATGCTCATCATCGAAGCCCTTTCGTATTTTTACGGTCACCGGCTTATCTATCGCTTTTACTATACTCTCTATAATCTGACCTGCAAGAATCGGATTTTTCATGAGTGCTGATCCCTCACCGTTGTTTACGATTTTGGGCACCGGACATCCCATGTTGATATCCAGTATGTCAAACGGTCTTTCCTCTATCTGCTTTGCTATCTGAGCCATTATCTGCGGGTCTGAGCCAAACATCTGGAGTGAAACAGGCTTTTCTCTTTCATCTATTGAAAGAAGCGACTCTGTATTTTTGTTTTTGTACAAAATTGCCTTGGCGCTGACCATTTCCATACATAAAAGACCGGCTCCCTGCTCCTTGCACAATAAGCGAAATGGCAGGTCTGTCACGCCTGCCATAGGTCCCAGTATCAGGTTGTTTGGGAGTGTCACACTTCCTATCTGAAGCTTTCGTATCTGATGAATATCCATACTATTACTTCACTCCCTTGCGGTTCTGCTTGCGATACACGAGGTTTATGCCCTTTAATGTCAGATCCGGATCGTATACATCCACATTTTCTGTCTCATTGGATATTATTCTGCCGAGTCCGCCGGTCACTACAACCTTTGCATCATACATGCCTGTTTCTTCCTTTACCTTGTTGATGATGTACTCTGTCTGTCCTATCTGTCCATACACAAGTCCCGCCTGCATGCTGGTGATAGTGTCCTTTCCGAGGATATTATCAGGCTTTTTAATCTCTATCTCAGGAAGCTTTGCCGCATCCTCCCAGAGTGCCTTGGCTGAGATACGTATGCCCGGTGCTGTGATTCCTCCCATGAAGGTACCGTTTTCATCGACCATATCGTAGGTGGTTGCTGTGCCAAAATCTATGACCAAAACAGGTCCTCCATATAATTCATATGCAGCTACGGCGTCTACTATACGGTCTGCGCCAATTTGCTGCGGATTTGGTGTGGCGATACGGATGCCTGTTTTTATGCCCGCCTCCACGATTATCGGCCTGATATTGAAGTATTTTATAAGGCCATTCTGCAGTGAATGCATGATATTCGGTACGACGGAGCAGATGATTGCATCATGTATGTCGTCCATGCCTACCTGATTTCTTTCAAGCAGAGTGCTCAGAAGCATGCCGTATTCATCCGATGTACGTGGCATTTTGGTTGTAATTCTAAAGCTCGCTTTTATCCTGTCACCATCAAACACGCCGCATGTTATGTTTGTATTTCCTACGTCCAGTGCTAAAATCATCTGTTATTCCTCCTCGAGTCCTTCTCCCAAAAATACTATGCGATAATACGTCTCTATCGACTCGAGCAGCTCTCTTCGCTCGTTGCGGTACTGCTTTATCTTTAGCACGCTTCCTATCTCGTCATAGAAAAAGTCATTTTCCTTGCAGGATGTTCTGAAATCGAGGTTTCCGTCCTCATCAAACACCAGCTCCAGTATGCCTCCCACATCCTCTGTATACAGGACGCACATGATTTTAAGTTCGTCCCTTATTGTCTGTGGAAGTCCGTTAAAATTCTCGTTCAGATAATATTTTTTCTGATATGCGTTTGACACGCAAAGTACTACCTCTTTAGACATATCCGTATATTCCTCTCACTGATACTTCTCCGCTTGAAACCAGCTTACGCGATTCCCATGTGTCCACGATCAGCTCGCCCTTAGGCGTGATGCCCATCGCTTTTCCGTCAAACGGCTCCTTCGGATCCAGTACCCTTACTGATTTGTTCCTGTTGACCAACAGCTCATCATACTCCCTGACGAGGGCTGAAAGGTCCTGCGTCTTTAAAAATGTGTCATAATACTGCTCAAAGTATGACATGGTCTCTGCGATTATCTGCGCACGGTGAAATCTTTTGCCACCTGCTTCTATCATGAGTGAGCTCGCCATCTGACTGATTTCCTCCGGAAAGCTCTCATTATGCACGTTGATACCGATACCTACAACAATATGGTTGATATAGTCAAACTGCGCATTCATCTCTGTGAGTATGCCGCACACCTTTTTGCCGTTTACCACAATGTCGTTTGGCCACTTTATCATGGCTTCCTCGCCGGTTACGCTTGTTATTGCCTTTGCGACAGCAAGCGCTGCCACAAGCGTGAGCATGGATGCATTGTTTGGATTGATATCAGGCTTTATCATAAGTGTCATGAAAATACCTGTGCCGGACGGCGATACCCAGCTGCGGCCGCGGCGCCCCTTGCCTGACTCCTGCTTGTCCGCTACAACTAAGGTGCCGCTCGGATAGCCTTTTTCGGCAAGCTCCTGAGCCTTGATGTTGGTGGAGTCTATTGTATCAAAATACAGCACTTCCTTTGCCACCCATTCTGTGTGCATTAGGCTTTTTATCTCCGCCTCTGTCATCAGATCCGGCGCTGCCATAAGCTTGTAGCCCTTATTCTGTTGTGCCTCTATCTCATATCCGGCTTCCTTTAGCTGGTTTATGGCCTTCCACACGGCTGTGCGCGATACTCCAAACCGGTTGCATAGCTCCTGCCCTGAAATATAGCCGTCAGCGCTGCGTAGAAGTCTAAGTATTTCTTCCTTCATACTTTATTCCTTAGCTTTCCGTCAATCTTTTGTTGCGGTCATTGCTTGCCGTACTAGTCCGCAAGTGTTGCACGCATGATAGCCTTGATTGAGTGCATACGGTTCTCTGCCTCATCAAATACCACTGAGCGCTCTGACTCAAATACCTCGTCTGTCACCTCAAGCTCGCTCAGTCCAAACTTCTCATAGACCTGCTTGCCGATTGTGGTCTTTAAATCATGGAATGCAGGCAGACAGTGCATAAAGATTGCGCTATCTTTTGCATTTTCAAATGCTTTTGCATTTACCTGATATGGCTTTAAGTCGTTAATTCTCTCTGCCCATACCTCTTCCGGTTCTCCCATTGATACCCACACATCTGTGTAAATAACATCTGCGTCCTTTGTGCCCTCTGCCACATCCTCTGTGAGTGTGATTGATGCGCCGGTTGTTTCTGCAACGTCCTTACAGTATTTTACAAGCTCATCATTTGGGAAATATTTCTTGTTTGTGCATGCCACGAAGTCCATGCCAAGCTTTGCACATGTGACCATGAGTGAATTGCCCATGTTGTATCTTGCATCGCCCATGTATACAAATTTCACGCCCTTGAGTCTGCCGAGGTGCTCACGGATTGTAAGCATATCTGCTATCATCTGTGTCGGGTGGAACTCATTTGTCAGGCCGTTCCATACCGGTACGCCTGCGTATTTAGCCAGCTCCTCCACGATTTCCTGTCCGTATCCACGGTACTCGATTCCGTCAAACATTCTGCCGAGCACGCGCGCTGTATCGGCGATACTCTCCTTTTTGCCTATCTGTGAACCGCTCGGGTCAAGGTATGTGACATGCATTCCAAGGTCATGTGCCGCTACCTCAAAAGAGCAGCGAGTTCTGGTACTGGTCTTTTCAAAAATCAGCGCTATATTCTTGCCTGTGAGGTCATCATGTCTGATGCCTTTTTTCTTCTTTTCCTTCAGCTCCTGTGAGAGGTCAATCAGATAAGTAATCTCTTCCGGAGTGTAATCCATAAGTTTTAAAAAGTTTCGTCCCTTTAACTGCATTGCTCTTGCCTCCTGGGTTTTATTTGCATCGTTTATAGATGCAGGTTGCTATAATTTATATCTGTAGGTTGCTATAATGATGTCATTTTACTCTATTTTGTGGTATGTTGCAAGAGGTTTGAAGCATTGACGCTCTGACCCAAAAATGAAATTTTAAATTCCACCACCACATTTGGTGGTGGAATTTACTCCC
>OJOI01000762.1_pt1 | contig 20269 bp, 20 predicted proteins | sample 1598061 | NCBI WGS metagenome assembly OJOI01 (sample SAMN01915224, study PRJEB22387) | human gut metagenome | isolation source: stool | host: Homo sapiens | place: USA
CTTTGCCGACAAACCGTGCGCGCGGCGTGGATGTTCGGCGGAAAAGTCCCAACGGGACTTTTTCGCCGGTCTCAGACCTCCTGATAAATCAGGAGGTCTTTTTTTATCTGATACCCAGGCTGTCCGCGATGTCCTGGAGCCTGTCCACCGACTCCCTGAGCCGGGCGAACTCATCGTAATTCTGGCGGTACAGCTCCATCATGTAGGCGCCGCTGTAGCCCAGCGCGTCCATTCCCTGCATGAGCCTGCGGAAATCAAACTCGCCGTGCCCCACCGGGAGGCAGTCGCGCTCGACGGAGCCGTCGCTTATATGAAGGTGGACGATGTTCTCGCCGAGGGCGCGGATATACTCGAACGTATCGCCGTGCGCGCGGCGAACCTGCTTTAAATCCAGCACGAACCTCGCGTACCCGCCAAGCTCCCGCTTCATCATTTTCAGGAACTCAAGGTCGCCGGAAAGGCAGTAGCTCACGTTTTCCTGCGCGACGGTCACGCCGTATTTCCTGCCGGTCTCCGCGAGCAGTCTGAACTGCTTCACGTAATGCTCCGGCGGGCACTTGCTGCTGAGTATCGCGCCGTGGAGCACGAATATTTTCGCGCCAAGCCGCTTCATGGTCCCGAAAAACTCGCTGTAGAGCTGTATCATTTCCTCAATACGGCGGTCGTAGGTCGAAAACAGGTACACCGACTCCATCGGCGACGAGAACGGGTGAAAGCTCAGAACCTCAATGCCGTTCTGGCGGCAGGTCTGTTCTATCTCCCCTACCACCGGGTCACGAGCCTCACAGGTACTGTTCGCAAAAAGCTCCGCGCAGCGCACTCCAAGCGCCGCAAGTTCGGCGAATGCGTCCTCGGCGTGCAGCGGATACAGCGACGCCGACGATACTCCTATTTTCATTGCTCCACCTCCGTAACAATGTCAGTATACCACAACTGAACGGAAATTTCAAGGCTTATTTCTCAAGCTCCACGCGGACTCTGCCGTCTTTCAGCACAAGCTTTCCAGCGCAGGCATTTCCGCTGCGGTCGAGGAACCCCTTGAGCGTGATGGAGCTTCCCTTGTCAAGTATACGCTTCGCCTGGGTCTCGCTGACCTCCTTGCCCCATATCTCCCGAGGAAAATAGAATCCGCACGCGCCGCGGCTGTCCTCGCAGGAATAGGACTTCGGAAACTCGTAGACGTTCTTTCCGCAGTTCGGGCACTTGCCTATCACAGTAAGCCTTGAGAACCGGAACGGATTTTCGTTTCGCGAGGTCTCGCCCGCGTTCTCCCTGATAAGCTGCTTCGTGAACGCGATTATATCGCTCAGGAACTGCTGATCGTCCGCTTCGCCCTTCGCTATCTTCTGGAGGGTGCTTTCCCACTCGGCGGTCATTGCGGCGGATTTCACCTTCTCCGGCACGACGTCTATCACGCGTATTCCCTTGTCGGTGGGTATGAGCTGCTTTCCCTTGCGCTCGACATACTGCCGCTTTACAAGGGTCTCGATTATCGCCGCCCTTGTGGCGGGAGTTCCAAGCCCCTTCTTTTCTACGTCGTCGTCATCGTCGTAGCTGTCGCTGCCGGCTCGCTCCATTGCGGAAAGGAGCATATCCTCGGTGTAGCGCTTCGGGGGCGTTGTCTTATGCTCAAGCGGCTTCACCGACTTCACCGGTATCTCCGCGCCCTCGACAAGCGGCGGGAGCACTCCGGAAGCTTCCTCGGCGTCGTCCTCGTCCGCGTCCTGGGAAAGCCCCTTCAGCCCCGCCTTTATTGTGGTCTCGAGCTGCTTCCAGCCGCCCTGTACTACCGTTTTGCCCCGGGCTGTGAAATCCATGCCGCCGCACTCGAGCACAGCGGTCACGGAATCGCAGGTGTTCACCGGGGACACCGCCAGCAGCAGCCTTATCGCAATCAGCGACAGGACGTTCCAGCAGTCCTCCGGCAGCCTTGTGAAGTCGTAACGGGAGATCTCCTTCGTAGGAAGCAGCGCGTGATGGTCGCTGACCTTCTCGTTGTTTATCAGGCGCTTTATATCCGGCGTGCAGCCCTGCGCGTCGTAGTCCACGCCGAACTTGAACGCCGCCGCAGTGCGCCGTACCATGTCAGCGGCGGTCTGCTCCATATCATCGGTGATGTAGCAGCTGTCGGTGCGCGGGTAGGTTATCAGCTTGGATTCGTACAGCTTCTGGGCGCAGTCCAGAGTCTGCTGCGCGGTGTAGCCGTAGAGCTTGTTCGCGTCGCGCTGGAGAGTCGTCAGGTCGTAGAGCTTCGGCGGGTTGGCGTTCTTCTGCTCCTTCACCACGGACTTCACAACGGCGGTTTTGCCGCATTTCGCCGCGGCCTGCTCCGCCTGGAGCGGCTCGATTTTTCCGCTCTCAGCCCTGAATTTGCCGCAGTTCAGCTCCAGCGTGAAATACCGCGCGGAGGCAAACTGCTGTATCTTCTTCTCGCGCTCCACCAGCATTGCAAGGGTCGGGGTCTGGACTCTGCCGACGGAAAGCAGGCTGCGGTACTTCACCGTGAAAAGCTGCGTCGCATTCATTCCGACGATCCAGTCCGCCTTATTGCGTGCTAGACCGCTTCGGTAGAGCGCGTCGTAGTCGCTGCCCGGTCGGAGGTGTTCGAACCCATCGCGGATAGCCTCGTCGGTCATGGAGCTTATCCACAGCCGCTTGAACGGCTTTGTGCACCCCGCCTGATAGTATACATAGCGGAACACGCACTCGCCCTCTCTGCCTGCGTCGGTGGCGCATATTATCTCGTCTACGTCAGGTCGCTCCATCAGTGCCTTGAGCTTCTCGAACTGCGGCGCGGTGCTTTCCGCGACGGTCCAGCGGAACTCCTCCGGGATTATCGGCAGGTTGGACAGCTTCCAGGGCTTGGCGTAGCGCTTGTCGTACTCCTCCGGCGAGGAAAGCGCGACAAGGTGCCCGAAGCACCAGCTTACTATGTATCCATTTCCCGAGGTGAACCCGTCGCCGCGCTGACGGTCAGCGCCGATCATTCGCGCGATAGAATTTCCAACGGAGGGCTTTTCTGCAATTACCAGCTTCATGTGTGTTCCTTTCAGCCGGTCTGCCGCGCACCGAAACTTCGGTCTTGACAACCGGCGTACAAAGTGTTAAAATAAACGTATAAGTTATTCGGAGGTGCGACATGGCAAAACGTGACGAAGAGAGACAGAAAAATCAGCAGAAATACCGCCGCAGGGTCATTATAAACTGGATAATCTGCGGGGCTTCGCTCGCTGCGATAATCGTACTCCGGCTGATGTCGAAACAATGACCGGCATTGTTTACGAAATATTCAAAATGTACGAAATATCAAGGCTGTACAGCAATCAGGCTGCACAGCCTTTTGTTTTATAATCTCTTATTTATGAACGCCAGGATATCGTTCATGACTTCATCGGCGTTCAGCTCGAACAGCAGCTCATGCCGAGCTTCCGGGTACACCCGGATATTCACGCTGCAGCCGTGCTCGAGGTACTTCATGCACGCCGCGCGTACGCCTGCGCCATACTCGCCGACGGGGTCCATTGAACCCGACAGGAAAAGTATCGGCAGATCGGTGGGGGTGTTCTCAATAATGCTGCGGGAATTCGCGCACATCAGCGCGTTCAGCAGATCCTTGAACCCCGCGACTGTGAACGTGAAATTACACAGCGGGTCGGCAATGTAGCGGTCGACATTCTCCTCCACTCTGGAGAGCCAGTCGTTGTTCGTGCGGTGGTTTGGGAACCGCAGGTTGAACACTCCGAACGCCAGCTTGCTGCTGAACTGCGGGCGGAAACGGCTGTCCTTCGCATGGGTCAGCACCTCAAGCAGCCTACGCAGCGGCGCGGAGCCTGTAACTCCGCCGGCGGTGCCCATGATAACGGCGCCGTCCCAGCGGTCGTCGAACCGGGACAGGTAGATCCTCGCGATGAAGCTTCCCATGCTGTGGCCGAGCAGGAACTTCGGAATATCCGGGAGCTTCTTGTCGAGAATAGCGCGCATTCGGTGGAGATCCTTCACCATATACATGTAGCCGCCCGCCTCGCCGAAATAGCCCAGCATGTCGCGGTCGCTGACGGAATTCCCATGGCCGATGTGGTCGTTTCCGACAAGCGCTATGCCGTTCCTGCAGAGGAACTCCGCGAACCCGCAGTAGCGCTGAAAGTACTCGCACATGCCGTGGGAGAGCATTACCGCCGCCCTGGGATTTTCCGGAATATACATATAATATCTGCACCGGCAAAGCCCGGACGTACTCGGGAATGTTCCTGTTATCCTGGTTATCTTCATATTGACCTCCGATCACTCAGGGACTACCGCTTCCAGGCGGTATATCGGCTGACCCAGCTCCGTGAAGCGCTTCTCGTATTCGGTCATAATGTTCCCCTCAAAGCCGCTGTTATGCAGGTCCAGGGATACATTTTTCATCGCGAAGCCGTTCTTTGAGAAATGCTCTATCGAGAACTCAAACAGGCGCTGGTTATCCGTTTTCTGATGTATTTCAGAGCCGGGCTTCATCACCTGCTTGTATATCTCAAGGAATCTTGTGTGGGTCAGGCGGTGGCGCGCATAGGTCTCCTTTGGGAACGGGCAGCTAAAGTTGAGGTACAGCCGCTCCACGGTGTGCGGACGGAACAGATGCTCCAGGTACTCCGCCTGCCCCAGGCAGAACCGCACGTTCTTGATGCCGCTCTCCATCAGCGCTTCCGCGCCGGTTACAAGCACGTTAGGGGTCTTTTCCACCGCGACGTAATTTATATCGGGATTTCTCCGCGCAAGCTCCAGAATGAAGCTCCCCTTTCCGCAGCCGACCTCAAGGTGAAGCGGGTTGTTGTTTCCGAACACCTTCATGCTGTCGAAGAACAGCTCGTCGTCAAGCGGGTCGTTGGCGTGCTCGTTCTGGTTCTGCATTTTGAGCATTACCGGCGCGCAGGCCTCAAGGCGCTCCTCAAGGTGCTTCTTTTTTCTCATTCTCATATGTGAAATACCTCAGTAAAATTACCGCCGTGCAGTTCCTGACCGCACGGCGGCTGTATTTTTCAACAATTAAAGATCAAAGTTGAAATTTGCGAAATCGAACGTTGAGAAATAATCAGCGGCTGTCTCTGCGCGTCTGATCATCTTGACGGAACCGTCCTCACGGAGCAGCAGCTCAGCGCTTCTGAGCTTGCCGTTGTAGTTGTAGCCCATTGAGAATCCGTGCGCGCCCGCGTCGTGGATAGCGAGGTAGTCGCCGATGTCGATTTTTGGGAGCATTCTGTCGACTGCGAACTTATCGCAGTTCTCGCACAGACCGCCGGTAACGTCGTACTTGTGGTCGCAGGGTTCGTTCTCCTTGCCGAGTACGGTGATGTGGTGGTAAGCGCCGTAGATAGCGGGTCTCATGAGGTTTGCAGCGCATGCGTCAAGACCGATGTACTCCTTGTAGATGTGCTTCTCGCGGATAGCCTTCGCGATGAGCATTCCATTGGGACCCAGCATGAAGCGGCCAAGCTCGGTGAACAGCTTTATGTTTCCGAGACCTGCGGGAACGAGGATCTCGTCGAACTTCTCGTGTACCTTCTCGCCGATGACCGCGATGTCGTTAGCGGGCTGGTCGGGGCGGTAGGGTATACCTACGCCGCCGGAGAGGTTTATGAAGCTCAGCTCAACGCCGGTCTTTTCCTTGATCTCCACAGCAGTGCGGAACAGAATACCCGCGAGTGTGGGGTAGTAGTCGTTGGTAAGCGTGTTGCTCGCAAGGAACGCATGCATACCGAACTTCTTAGTGCCCTTTTCCTTGAGTATGCGGTAGCCCTTGATGAGCTGGTCGTGCGTGAAGCCGTACTTCGCGTCCTTCGGGGTGTCCATTACGTTGGGGCTGCCGTCGGTCTTGAACTCTCCGCCCGGATTGTAGCGGCAGGAGATGAACTCCGGTATCCCGGTCAGCTTGTCGAGGACGTCGATGTGTGTGAAATCATCGAGGTTTATCAGCGCGCCCATCTTGTAGGCAAGCCTGAAATCATCGTCCGGCGTAGCATTGGAGCTGAACATGATCTCATGACCCTCAGCGCCGACCTGACCGCTCAGCAGAAGCTCAGTGTAGCTGGAGCAGTCAAAGCCGCAGCCCTCGCTTCTCAGAATGTTCATGATGAACGGGTTCGGGGTAGCCTTCACAGCGAAGTACTCCTTGAAGCCCTTGTTCCAGGAGAACGCCTTGAACAGCGCTCTTGCGGTCTCGCGAATACCCTTCTCATCATAGATGTGGAACGGCGTGGGGTAGGTCTTGGCGATCTCTTCGATCTGCTCCTTGGTTACGAATGGTTTCTTCATTTCTTTTGTTCCTTTCGTTTATGCATTCAGGCGCGGACGGCTCCGCCGCCTGTATAGTATCTGAATTTACCCGAAAATCGGCATTGAAAGCAGGAACACCGCCGCGCACAGCACGAACTTCGCGATGATACAGCCGCGCCTTACCCGGTGGTAATCCCGGTCGGAAGCGGATTCCGGCTTTTTCATTATGTTGGTTCCCTGCGGGTAAACGCCGCAGACCGAGAACAAGCCGTAAATTATCAGCAAGACCACCAGCATTATGATGTTCCCGCCGCCGGAAACTCCCAGCGCCATCAGCGCGATGATGACCGCCGCGAATACCGCAAGCATTATCCCGCCCAGTATCTCAGCTTTTTTTTCGCCGGAGGTGTAAGCTACCTTGTCTGGTACCATATTCTGCGTCCTTTCCCAGCTCAGACGTTCATGTACTTTGCGAGGAACTCCGCAGACATGGGTATCCACTCGCGGACGTTGCGGAGATAGAACGCCTCGTTCCAGCCGGTAGCCTTGTCGCAGGTGGAAAGTCCGTGCGGTCCCTCGTCGAACAGATGAATCTCCACCGGAACCTTGTTGGAAACGCATGCCTTCGCCATTACAAGCGAGTTGTGCGCTGAAACGCAGTCGTCGTTCGCAGTCGCCCAGATGAACACCGGAGGGGTCTTGGGAGTTACGCGGTTCTCAAGCGAGAGCCTGCTCAGGTCGGAGCGGGAAGCGTCCTCGCCGAGGAGCACCTTGAAGCTGCCCTCGTGGGGAGCGGTAACTCCGCTGATCACCGGATAGCAGAGTATAGCCGCATTCGGCCGGAGATCCTCCGGCTCGCAGCCGATGGTCTTTGTAAGTGCGATGTCGCTCCACATGGTGGCGAGGCAGCCCGCGAGATGTCCGCCGGCGGAGCAGCCGAGAACAGCCATTTTCTGCGGGTCGATCTTGAATTCCTCGGCGCGCATGCGTATCTTGTAGAATATGTACGCGGCGTCCATCAGCGGTTCTGGGAAGCGCTCGTTGCAGCTATATGTAACCACGAACGCGGCGTATCCCAGCGCGAGGTACTGTAACGCGATAGGCTCGCCCTCGCGGTCGGAGCAGTACTCATACCCGCCGCCCGGGAATATCAGGACAGCAGGACGCTTTTCGCAGAACGAAAGCCCCGCGATGGAGTCCGGAAGATATGCCCGGACGAACGCGGTCTTGTCGGTGTTGATATTAAAAGTCTTGATGGTCATATTTCTGCTCCTCATTGATGTATATGAACACGTATTATGTTCTGGATATTTACTATACTATTCTACCATTTTTTCATAGAAAAATCAAGGGGTAAACGAAATTAATGTAAACCACCCTGTTGACCTGGTTTTTGATTTGCGCTATAATATATCAGGGGGTGGTCGCATGATATGTTCCGGGGAATTCGGCGGACTTCATTTTTTCAACGCCGGCAATCTTGTCAGCCGCGGGGAGTTTATCCATCAGCGCCGCGTTATGAAATGCTGGGTTCTGATTTACGTGCTTTCCGGCAGGCTGGATATTTCCTCCGGCGGGATCTGCCGCTCGGTGGCAAGCGGCGAGTGGCTGTTTCTGAAGCCCGGGGAGGAGCATTTCGGCACTGCGCCGTCCGAGGGGGAGCTTTCCTATCTGTGGGCGCATTTCTCGCCGGAAACGCCGTTCTTCGAAGGAGAAAGCGGCGCGGCTTACACGCTGCCGGAATACGGCAGGGCTGCCTCGCAGAGGATAGGCGTGATATTCCGGCAGCTTGTGGACTGCTCCCGCAGGAACATGTATACCACGCGCATGGTGGAATGCGCCCTGGAAATGCTGCTGACCGAACTCACCCAGGAGCGCCTGGATTCCTGCGGACACTGCCCGCTGCACAGACGAACTCTTTTATGTTCCCGGTGCGTTTGGAGTGGTCGTTTTTCTGTGATTTTGCCGCTCGCAGCCGGATATCACCAAATATAATTACTAACCCCGACAGCTCGTTCTGGACTGCCGGGATATTTTGTTTAATAAGATTCACTATGCTATTCTGTTTAATGCCGGACTTATGTGATATCATTACTTACTCTTAGTATGATCCAAAGCAAAACGTTCCAATCTCCTGATTCTGTCTGAAACAAGCTCAGAAATGGCATCCCGCCTTGCTTCTTCAATATATGACAATGTTTTCTTCTCTGATAGTAATGCTGAAATTTCATCGACGATTCCGTTGATCTTTGAAAACTCAATCCAGTCAAACGATGTTACAAGCTGAAGCTGTTCGTTATGTGTCTTTTTGAAAGGCTTGCATACTTTGATATCAGCTATACTTCTTTCAAGTCTGTTATAACCAAGAGATGTTCCACTGTCAAATATAGGCGCTGCGCTGAGCCATTCAAGCGTTTCAGCATTTCGAATCACACCGAAATTATTGAAATGCCTGTCTTCATTTGCAACTATATAATCGATCACAAGCATTTCATCAAGAGAATGCCTTATGTTTTTAATGCCGTGTTCCTCACACAAATTGACATAGTGCATATATAGATTTAAATTATTAGGCTAAGTCTCAGATTTTATAACCTGATTTGCGCTTACAAGCTCGGTTTCAGGTGTTATAAAATCCTCGCAGACACTATACGGCTCGTTTTTCCGCCAGATCAGTGAATATGGAACGTGCCGTATACCAAGCCTGCTCATAATTTTGGCGGCGATTATTTCGTTGAATGCTTGCTGATGAAACGGCGGAGTCCCCGCTTTGATCAGACAGCGTTTGCCATCAATGATTTTCCAACGCTTTTTCAGGCAGCCACCTGTGGTATTATCAGGAGAGAATAAATTCAGGCTAGGATCTGAGTGTATTTCCCCGAACAATAGATTCCCCATATCCTCGGGAAATATGTTTTCAAAGAAATTAACTTCACTCCATTTGATATCACTATTAGCGGGCTTTATCCAATATTGGTCGGACAGGCTGAGCCCCATACAGCGTGTAAGAATGTTTCTTCTGACATTCATGTTCATAGAATAAAAAAGCTGCTTGAAACCCTCGCGGTTGGCAGGAATGCAGCGCTCAGACCACCACTCGTTCAATTCTTCTTCGTTCACAATATCGTTTTTGCATGATATTCCAATTGGAAGATGTTCAGCCGAAACCAGAGTTCCCACAATTTCAATATAACCTGACTTATCATTTATAAACATATCAATTGTAGGTATATTTTTATGCATCAGTGTGTATTTTGTTAGTTCCACAAACACTTCTTAATTGATAAATAATGTTGCTGAAAAACAATCCCAATAATACAAGTATAGCATGAACAGCCAGAAAAATCAACCCGGTTTTTCTTGTAAAACGGGTCTATATTAAATCGAATTTTTCCCGAAAACTATTAACCCCGACAGTCTATTCGAAAGAATAGCTGCCGGGGTAAAACTTTGTTCAATTATTTTGGGTTGTGCTTGTCGGTTTGAGAATCAGCTTGTTCCGCTTTCCACTTCTCAAACTCCGCCTGACCCTCTGCGCTCTCGTAGGCTTTCTGGATTTCCGGAAGCAGCATTCTAGCAAGCGCATTGACTACATCATCAGGAAACTTATCCCCGAACTGATTTTTCATCCGCAGTTTATCCTTTCGTAAGATTTCCGAATATAGCTCGCAGCCCGCACATGGCTGCCTTCAAGGCTGTGCGGACTGCATCATCGGATCTCTTACAAGCGTCTGCGGAACGCCTGCGTGAATTAGTCATTGATGTCAGGTACGAATGATTGTCATATTCGGTTTAGGAATATTATAACATGTTCTTGGAAGTTTGTCTATTGGCATTGCTTCTAATATTTTATTTACCCAATTGCGCATATTCCACAAATGCAGCATTCTGTAACCTATAGCCTCATCTGCGACCACACATCCATTAGTTCATTGTCTGAAAGCTCGCCAACGATTTTATACTGAATATATTTATCAACAAGTAATTCCTCATCAGAGGCTTCATCAATGCAATCCTCAAAGTATGGAATTCCATTCAGAGGTGCAAAATCCTCGTTTCCTACTTCGGATAACGACTGTATTGAAAAGCTACGTCCATCTTCTGATATATAATCACAGCAGTAACAAGATGAAATCCCATTTTCATAAACGACAGTATACGACTTTGTAAGTCTGAATGCTTTGACCGACAGACTTGCCATTTTACGATATCTTTCTCCCGGATCTTTTTCATTGTATTCCGTTACAATCTGACTGCTTTTTGCAGCAGCAAATTCAGCAATGTCAAATCCGTTGATAATATCAGCAAGCTGTAAAGCAAGGGAATCAAACGATTCATCTGAAACATAATCAAGATATGAAACGTCCTCGCAGGGGTCAGCTGGCAGGTCTGAATCAATAAATGTCAAAGCGGGTATCTGCCAATACATAAAAGGATCGCTGTCAGAGCTTGAACCTTTGTCGGACAGCTCATACTCATATCCGGTAAGCTGTTCCAGATATATCGACAGCGCGCTTTCAAATCCGTTTACCGTTCCGATACTCAGGTGATTTCCACCAAGCATATCAAAGTTGATATCAGCAATTATTCCGCTGTGTTCTTCCAGAGATAAGTTTTCCAGATAATATTTTGAGCCGTACATTCTGGACTCTTCAACATCAAAGAATATCAAACGCAAATTATATTCGCCGTTGAATTTTGAAATCCATTTCCCTGCCGAAAGCAGAAATGCCGTTCCACTTCCATTATCTATTATCCCGATATTTTCTTTTGTGGTATCATAGTGCGCCGAAAGGATAAGTGTAGGCTTGCTGCTGTCGAAATCGGGCAGTTCTGCAATAATATTTATCCCTGTTCCGACAGGCTCACCATTTTCGCCAATATTATACGGTTCAGAAAACACGTCCTTATACCTGAACACTGGGAATTCCTGCTGCGTAACGTACCACCCGTCAGATTTCAGCTTATCGGATATGAATTTTGTTGCATTATCTCGTCCAGCCTCGCCGACTCGTCTTGACTCCACAGCAAAATCCGAAAGAAGCCGCTTTACCTCTCCACATTCGGCATTGACTTTGGAATGCTGTAAATCCGATTCAGTTGTTTGAACGGCTTGGCTGCTTATTACTTCAGCACTATTGCCATGCGTTTCAGACATTTCTGTAACTGCTGGATTCGCAGCAGTATTATCTGAGTGTGTGCAAGCAGTCAGAAAAATACAGAAGATTATTGTTACTGCATTCAGTAATTTCTTCATTTTAGTTTCCTCCACGATGTAAACAATTGAAAAACCGCCGAAGCGAATTGAAGTGAAATTGCTGCGGCGGTTTAATTCAGCAGTGCTTGATGATTAACAGCCGTCTGCTCAACTACGATAATACCCATAATAATACTCGTCATTTGCATATGGGTTAAGGCTCAATACAGGTCTGCCATCATATATGTTAAGTTCAAACCATTCCAGGGATAATGTGGATTGATTTTCGCAGGCATAGTCCAGAGTGTTCTTAGAGTAATCAGGAATCGCCCTTGGATTTTCTGTATAATATCCAATTCTGATTATTTCTGAACCGACTGCATTTTCAATACTATACACAGCAAACACATTTGACGGAACTTTTATTGTCGAGTTATATTCCCCAGATGTGTCGTATAATACAAGGTCTTTAATGAAGCCACTGCCAGAACCAACAATAAACAGCTTGTGGATCGGCATATATTTCAGGATTCTGATTTCATTCTCAAATGGAATGATCATCGAATGTAGATACAGCCGATTTTTATCTCGAATCTCACATTCAAGAATTCCAGTCGGGCTAAAAAATGTATAATCACGGCTATAGACAGGGGCAGTGACAACATATTGACCATCTGCACCGCAGATCGAGGCATATCTGGATTCTGAAAGATCCATGGAATACTTTTTACCACGATATATCCACCAATAGACGCCATCTTCTGAACGATCCAACATATATTTTACGCCAGTATCGCCCAATTCATCAGGAAACACTGCCTCATCGCCGTATTTGTAAGTAAATAACTGATTCCCCATGCCGTCATAAAACATATATATTTTTTCTTCCTGGACTTCCAGACAGAACATATCACGAGTCTGAGCCTCATGAAATCTGTCAAATTCCACATTCAGTTCATACGAATTACCCAGGTATCTCCATCTTATTTCTCCGCTGTTCCAACGTTCCAATATGATTTCGTTTCTCTTTGGATTATTCAATGCTCTGTATTCTGCCGCAGTTCTTATCTGATATTGACAGTATTCAAGGTCGCTGGATAACCGGATATCCTCTATCGCCTTATCCACGGCGCGTTCAGTTCGCCCTTTTTTGATGAGATTTTTTCGGATCTTGCGCCAGTTCCAATTCTTAAATGCCATACATTACACCTCATTTGGGATATGTGATCAAAGGCATAAAATGCAGATATGATATTATATTCAATGTGTGCGTTCGCTTTGTTTGCGCTCTTTCCGAAATATTAATATACGGGTAATAGTATAAGGCAGAAGCTGAAAAAGGAACGTAAATACAGCTTGACAGATAGCAGAATATATTGTAGTACCATAACCTAAATATTCTGCAATCCATGGCAAATTGATTATGTTGTCTTCCTTAAATCTTGGAAGATTATCAGGATAAAAAATCGCAAAGCAAATAAATATCAAAAGGAATGATGGTATCCAGAAATAAACCTTTGAACGAATAATACCTGCCGCAATTGCCGCCGCTATCAAGACTGCACTGAAAACAATGAGCCTTACTACTGCCGTAGGCGGCAATATCCCTTCACTTCTGACTCCCATCGCTTGAAGCATAGGTTCAATTATTTGCACTTCAAATATTTTAATCAGATATATGATTATCTGAATTGCCATCGTAAAAATGGAATTAAAAAGCAACGGGTGTTTTTTCATATTGTTATCCTTTCCATCAATCTTTATGCTAACTGATATGAGCTTCGCCGGCTGTCCACTTTGCAGAAACATTTAGTTTGGTTACACAACAGTTGACAATCGTCACCACAGAATTTCATCGGAAAACGCAAGTTCAAACGAACAATTATCTTGAAATGATTTCGCATATTCCTTTTCTTATTCCGTAAAATCTTTCGTGACAACAGTCAGTTTTCTTATTTCATTAAGGGTTTCAAATAACGAAAAATTGTTTGGCACGTTAGTTGATGCAGTTAAAAAACTTGAGTCCTTGGTATACCAGCAGTGCAAAAACATCTCTGAACTTTTTACCCTCAGAATATATTCGTTGCTCAACCGATAAGCGCTGTATATATCGTCTGTCATTGCCTTTCTGAACCAATTGCAGAATTCTATAGAGCATTCAATAAATTCGCTGTCGTAGCCCAAGTTTCTTTAAATTACCGCTTGAAAAGAGAGAGTTTTCATACGAAAAACTGTCGCCTAGTTGTTTGTTTACATCTTCAAAAATTAGAACAAACTTTTCTGAAAGCCAATCGTTATTTCTCTGTTTTTTGATATTCAAGCATCTGTAAATAGTGTGTATGGGGGTCAGCCATATGATTGCTGAACCCTTGTCGTTATTGCTACTCCTTTTTCAAGCAACTCCGAAACGGCTTCATTAAGACATTGTTCCATTTTAGGCATTTGGATATCGCTTATGTTCAATTCTTTCAAAGCGTTAAAACCATTGAAAAAATCATTTGTAATATCCCTTTTGCTCCCAATATCTATTATTTCATACTCTTTGCAGTAACTTAACACTCTGGTTATAGATATCTGATTACTCAATCCTATGGCTACACGGTTTAAACATGGCTCTAAAATCACAATCCAATCACCCCAATGCTCAATACGAATGGATATATCAATGTCTTTTCCACTTATGTCAGAATTGCTTTTGGTATAAGTATTGATTTTATTCAACATAGGCGTAACTGCGCCAAGCACATCTGTAATATCCTAATCAGTCTTAATTCCAAAAGAAAACTGAAGTTTGTCATTTTGGTATTCATAAGTGCCTGCATGAAATGTATGATTCATTAAGTCAACAAGATTATACGATTTAGTATTTACCTAAGATTTCAAAATGCTTTCTATCTTATACATAGCTTTGGTTTCGGCATCTCCAAATACTCTCGGGAAAAAATAAAGCGAGGAAACAATAGACAACATAACCAAACATAGTGTTAGTATAATTCCCAGTTTCTTTTCACCTAACCACCACCTCATATTATATGTTTTACAACCTGTCTACACTAAAATTAGAATCGTCTATTAAGCATATTGTTGTGAAATGCTAAGGCAATACCGCACAAAGATTGTACACATATTGCGCGGCTAGTTCAGCCAATAATACGCTGCATTGATTGGCTGATAGCCCCTTTGTCATTTCGTGCGTAAGGCTTTGAAACCTGTCAACCGCTTTATCGTTCAATCTTTATCCACATAGCCGGAAAAATCAATCCAGGATCTGAACAGGGTATGCTGTCTGTTCCGGATTCAGAAAAGAATCCATCCTTCTGCCAGCAGTAAAGTTCATTCCCTTTTGGAATTTTTAGCTGCGTGTAAATAGTTGCGGTGGATTTGTTGGGCGAAACGGCTCTTGTGAACATCGTCGCAGCCTCATCGCAGCTAAGCAAAAATACCTTGTCTTCTGAACCGCCGTTTCCTGCACTGACAATAAGCGCCTTTTCTTCATCAGTAAAGGCAGACTGATAGAATTCGCCGTTCAGCCATGAACGCAGCGAGCTGTTTGTCCACGCGGAATTGCCGCCTGTATCAAACGGAAGGTACTCCAGTGCGCTTTCCGAAACAACAAGCGCCATACCTTCTTCTCTTTTTATGACCAACCACTCAATATGCGACGCAACATCCGGGTCGGCGTTAAAATATTTTCCGAGGTATATGTCACGACCCCAGTCCGAACTCATCAACACTTCGTTGCGCAAAGAGGTGATATACGGCTGAGCAGGAGCATATCCCTCATCTACTCTAAATGTCAGGGTATCATATGCCTTGCGCTTGTCGTGACCTTCAATTTTCTCAAGCGCCCGGGCAAGCCATGAGGCATTCAACATATCGCGGCTGTCGAGGTAATCTCCCAGCTTGCTCAGCGGACTGACCGCATTGTAATAATCCCCGTCCTCAAATAACTTTTTTGCATACTGATATAGGGAATCCTTCGCCCGGGCATAGCTGTCCGACCAGCTGTCAAGCTCGCTGAACTTTTCATATGCGGAAGAATATTCTCCATTATCAAATAATGCTTCAGCGCGTTGATAGTCAATTTTTTTCAGTTGTTCGGCGCTGTCGGAGTAGGATTTTATCTCTTTGAAAATGGCTTCGGCAGAGTCGAGCTCCCTGCGGTCAAGCAGTCCAGCCGCCTGCTTATACATACACTCTTTCTTCCGCGTTTTTGAATCAAAAAACGATCCGAGCGAATCGAACGCTTCCGCAGCGGCTTCGTATTCACCATTTTCTTCCACTAGCTCTGCCGTCTTGTAATCGCACAATTTAACCTTTTCGGCTGAATCCTTGTAATCTCCAAGCCGCAGAAATATATTTCTGGCATTTTCTGCGTCGTTATTCTCAAGCAGTTTTTCTGCCTGCATATAACGGCATTTATACACCCATTTTTCGCTTTCGTCATAATTATCAAGAGAAATAAACGCCGCTTCAGCTTCAACGTAATTTCCCTCGTCAAACAAAGCTTTGGCGCGCTCAAATTCAGCTTCTTTTCCAGAAACCACAGGCTCTGATTCAAGCAGTCCTGTTGCAGAATTATTGGCATAGTGCGATATCACAATTACGGCGGTCGTTGTTAAACTTACGATAACCAGGCTTGCAGCCAGCAAAAATAACCTTGAACGCTTTTTTACAGGCTTTATTTTTGCAGAATAAACGCCGTCTGCGCTTTCCAGCTTCGGAAATGTGGATTTTCGCTCATTATTTTGCGTGTCAGCCGCATGTAAATTCTCCTGCGCAGAAAGCGCGTATTTTTTCAGCTTCAGCCTTAACGCTTCATTTCCGTACTGCATTGCCAGACGGTAATTTTCCGACTGCATTATATCAGCGGAGAGCGTGCCAAGAGCTTCCTCAGTTGTAACGCTATATTCACACAAAAGACGAATAAGCGCAGCTTCAGTAGGAAAAAGCGGTTCGATACGGGCGCACATACTTTCAGCCTCGCTGAACTGGCTGTCGGAAAGCATGATATATGCCCGGCGCACAAGCGGATTTTCCTCCGCTGACGGTTCATTGAAATGAACTCCGGAAAGCGCTTTAACTCTTGAAACAAGATCCTGCTCAAAGCCAAGATTTGCCGAATTCAGTGCTTGAAACTTTGACAGCTCCGGCGGAAGTTCTCCGGGCGTCACGCCAAAAAGCACCGGTATAACCGCTCTGCCGCTCATATCCACAGACATAAACCGACCGCAGAGGTTCATCACCATAATATCATTCAAAATGTCAGGATCGGTCACGGTCAATATAAGCGCCTTTGCCGAGTTTACCGCTGAAAACAAATACGGTTCCCACTCGCTTTTGGCTGTTGTTTTAAGGGTAACATCGGGATAGAATACATTGATTCCTTCGGAGCGCATTCTATTGTATAGCGTCATGGAATATCCGACAGATTCTTCATCCGTGCTGGAGCATAGCAGTACATCATAGCTTATTCCGACAGAAAGTTCCGATATTCTGCGCTGCTTTTCATCAATGAGCGCAGCGATGTCTTCCATGAGCCTGCGCTGTTTTTCATCGGCAAATTTCAGCGCCTGCTGATAGTCGCTGTCCGAAATAAAGGAATGAGCCTGCGTCCTCTGAAGCGTTAAGCCACCGTCCGCGAAAAAAAGCACGCCATACCTGCATAGCGCCAAAGCCCAGTAGAGGTCGGCGTCCACAGGCGACATAGCGATCATTTTTTCGTAGAGCTGAATTGCTTTGTCGTATCTCTGTTCCCGGCGGAGCTGTTCGGCTCTCAGCAGAAGCTCACGCTTTTCCGCGCTGTCGATGAGCGGAATGCTCTGTAGCCTGCCGCAGCTTCTGCATTCGCACACAGAGATTTCGGCAGTTTCCAAGGGAGCACCGCAGTATCTGCAAATAAAAGCTGCCATAATAATTCACCCGATTCTTTTCGAAGTTTCCTCTTAGTCGCTTGCTTTACTGCTGTCGGCGCGTCTGAGGTTTATTGTTTCGATTATCTGAGCTTCAGCGTCGGAGTAGTCGCCAAGCTCAGTAAACGCTGTTATTGCTTCATTGTAATTCCCGGCGTCACGAAGCTGGACCGCATAGTTATACTTTGCCTGAGCATACAACTCGTCAGAATCCATGTAGCTTTCCAGTTCTCCGAATATTTTCATGGCGTTTTCGTATTTTCCCTTTTGGCAAAGTTCCTTAGCCTCCATATAGCGGCAAGCCTTTGCACGCTCCGGGCTGTCGGAAAAGTTACCAAGTTCCAAATACTTCTCAGCTGCTAAGGAGTATTTCCCACTGTCTGCCAGCTTCTCTGCGCAGTTGTATTTTGACAGAAGCGCATATCTGCGGCTGTCCTTGTAATCCCAAAGTTTGTCGAATATATCCGCAGCTCCGCTGTAATCGCCTCTGTCATACATTTCAACAGCAGCGTCATAGCGTTTCGCAATATAAGAATCATCAGACATTGCCTGATACGGCACAAAGCCCTGAGCCGATTCGTTCGCAAGCTGAATACTGTTTGCCCTGGAGGCATATTTGGCTGCACGAATCACATTGAAAGACACAACGAGAATCGCAGCTAATGTAATTGCCAGAATTCTACCCCTAACCTGCTTTTTTCTGCGCTTGTCGAAAGCGGATTTCTCGGCGCCTGAACGATTATTTGATTTTTCGAATTCTTCCCGCTGCTCAAACGACTGTATCAGGGAATTGCAGCGCTTGTAAATCTCGGCGCAATCCTTGTAGCCGTCCTTCCCTGTCAGAAGCGACCTTGCCTCAAGCAGTTCCGATTTGCTTTCAGCAGTTTCAATAAGCTGCTTTGCACGTTCGTATTCTTGTTCGTTTCTTACTTTGATATTTTCCTCGGAAATCCGCGCACATTCTGCCCTGGCAAGAGCATATTCATTTTCCAGCCACGATTTCAGGGGTTCGTCGCCGAAGCGCATTACTCTGGCGTAGTTTACAGAAGTTGAAAAATCCTCGCCGACATATTCGTGCAGCTTATCCGGCGCAGTAATGTGATATTCCGCAAGAAGCTCGATGAGGTACGCACGGGCGTTTTCCGGCTCGCGGTCGAGTATCTTTTCGCAAATTTCGTCCGCCCTTTTGAAATCACAGTCCTCAAGATACAATTCTGCTCTGCGGAGCATTCCCGATGTATCCGTGGGTTCATGAGACCTAGTTTCCAGCTTTGGAGTGTGAGTCTTAGTAATAACCTTTCGTATTCCGCGTATAAGCTCATCTTCAAAGCCCGGCTCGGACATATCTATTGCATAAAAGTGGTTGAACTCGGCGGGTAGGTGTTCTTTCAGCATACCCTTATACAGCGGAACAAGCGTACCCTCGCCTTTTTCGGTCATTCGTGCAAGATATCTGCTCCATTCGTTTTTGACCCACACAGCGTTGATGTTTTCCGGGGAAGTTCCGACAACCAGCATGATTTTAGCGGAATTCAGCGCTGCAAATATGTACGGTTCAAATTCTGTGCCCGCCTTGTCCTCAAGCGTAATGCGTGAAAAGAACACCCTCCATCCCTCGGCGCAAAGCGCCCTGTAAAGGCCGGCGGCGAGCGCGGAATCCTCCGTGCGCCTGCCGTTCCGGTCGCTTTCCTTATAGCAGATAAAGATGTCATAAGGCTGCTCGTGAAGCGAAACGGAAAGTATTTTTCCGCGAAGGCTGTCAAGCGACTGAGCTTCCAGAATATAAATGCGCCTCTGGTCTCCGTTCAGTGCAAGCCGAACCGCCTTTCGGTAGTCCTCGTCGTCTATTACCGAGGTGTACTGTATTCGGTTGATGGTTGGAATACGGCGGTGAGATTCTGCTTCCTCGACGTATTCAACACCATATCTGCATAAAACCTTAGACCAGTAAACATCAGGCTCATCAGGGCATAATGCGGCTATCTGCTCGTATAATGACATAGCGCGGTCGTATTCTCCGCTTCTGCGGAGTTCCTCAGCGCGATCCCAGAGCAGAGCTTCCTCATCAAAACCAAGAATCGGAACGGTCTGCTGAACGCCGCAGTAGCCACACTTGACTATTGATGCTCCTTGTTTTATGTCAAGCCGCGCTCCGCAGCAGCGGCAAAGCAGTACTGCCATAAATAATCACCTCTAAAACCAATATGTGAAATCTCACCCGGAATTCTATTTCCGACCTATAGTAATTAAAAAATATCCCAATTGATTTGACGATAGTAGACTCAGCCGCCATATTTGTAATTACATTTTAATTGAAGCAGGCGCGTCATGAAATACTGCCGCCTTATTGCTGACCTTTTTTACTGGAAGAGAGTTATAATCTATTTCAATATTATTGAATGATAGATAGAGTCAGGTTCGGATTTTGTGCTGAATGTATGAGAATCGGCTATTTTTAAAACCACTGTATCTGAATATGTGCCGTTAAATTCCCTGCCATCGAAAAGGACATCAATGTCAAAGTCGATGTTTTCATGTTCATACAACATCATATCTGTTATAACTGCGCTTCAAAATGAATTATCTATGATAATTTTTCCGGTAATTACATTGAACAAAAGGATTACAAAGCTCATAGTCATTTTCGATTTTTTCAAGACGATTCCTTGCATTCATTAAAGTCCTATTATTTATTATAGCATTAAAACTATGCCGTTGTCAAGAGGCAAAAGTAATCTGGCGTGAAGTCAATTGTAGTGCTACAATAGATATTGGACAAAAGGCAAAAAAAAGAATTGAGAGATAGACTAAAACTTTCTGAAAAAGCTCCTCATTATCATCAGAGGCTGAATGCCGAACCGTGTAAATGCCAATAATACCCACAGAAAGTGAGGTATTGCACATGAAA
>OJOI01000769.1_pt1 | contig 20176 bp, 9 predicted proteins | sample 1598061 | NCBI WGS metagenome assembly OJOI01 (sample SAMN01915224, study PRJEB22387) | human gut metagenome | isolation source: stool | host: Homo sapiens | place: USA
AACGACAGGTGCGAAGCACTGGCATCGCTAAAAGGCTGTTTTTTATGTTTTTGTTCCAGTCCCCCAGTATTTTTCCACTGAGCCAAAAAATGGGCGACCTCGGTAGTGAGATCGCCCATACGGGTTATGTGGAAAACATTAGTTGTTTTCGGGGATAGGGATTAGTTGCGGAGCTTGAGAGCCTTAACTGAACCGTCGCTGTACTTGCGAACGATGATGTAGATTTGACCATCGTTTGCCTCAGGCTTAGCCACCTTCGCGCCACCTACGGTGTAGTAAGCTTCGCCCACTACGGTCTTGCCGCTCACGTCGTTGATGCCAGTAACCTCCTCAACGTTGAGGGTCAGAATCCAAGGCACACCTTGCACTTCTGTTTCAGGAACCTTAGCCACGTAAGCTGGAACGTTCTTTGAAGCTGAGAAATCAGGCTTCACATAGAGTGTAACTGTCACGCCCTGAATAGGAGTAGTCACGGTAGCGTCGTTGCCATCGATCTTAATCATTTCAGGAACATCCCATTTCAAGTTTTCGGCAGTGCCGACGTTGAATTTGTTCTTGGTCACATTTGTGTAAGTGTCGCCTTCTGCAAGAACCACAGCAGCAGCGTGAGCCTGAACTTGAGGATCGCCGACTGCGATTACTGGAAGTTGATAAGAGTAGTTGTCTGCTCTTACCCAAGCTGGAGTGTCTTGACCTTCGTTGAGGTCGAGAGCCACGAGTTCCTTAACGCCCACGCCTGTACCAATCACGTTGTTGTCGCCATAGCTTGCGCCTTCGCCCTTAGCCGAGAGGTCGTTGAGGTAGTAAGAGTTGGTGCAAGAGTTGTTGTCGCCCCAATACTTCTCTTCTTCGCCCTTAGTGGTACCCACGAGAGCACCACCGCAACCTTCGTCAGCAGTGATAAGACCCACGTTCACGCAGTTCACAAGTTGAGTGCGAGCCACCTTTGCGTAATAGCTTGGCGAACCTACGATACCACCAACGCGTGTTCTACCTACGATAGGACCAGCGTTGAAGCAGTTCTTCAAAGTGGCTTGTGCGCTACCTGCGATACCGCCCACACCGTAGTTGTTCTTATCGGCAGTAGAAGTGGTAGAAATCTTACCCACGTTCACACAGCCTTCAAACACTGAGGATTCGCTATTGTTGTTACCAACCACGCCACCTGCATTGTATTGAGCCACGGTCACATCACCATAGTTGATACAGTTAGTGATTGAGCTGTTCTTACCTGCGAGTGTGTAGCAGATACCTGCTGCGCCCCAGAAGCTTTGCTCGATTGAACCATAGTTGACACAGCTGTCGATATAAGTATCCTTGGTCACATAAGCCACGATACCTGCAATCTGCTGAGCCGCCGATGCCACGTTACCAAAGTTTGCACAATTCTTGAACACCACTGGATAAGCTTCGGTTGGAACCGATTTGTAGTTACCAGTGATACCGCCTGTATAAATGCTCTTGGTGTTGGTCACATAACCGAAGTTAGCACAACCATCGAAAATAGAACCAGCAGAGTAGAACGCCGCGATACCGCCCATCGACGATGATGAAACAGCCTTAGTTGCTGTAGCAGTGATGTCGCCACGGTTGAAACAGCCGATATAGTGGCAAACGCTATTGCCAGCTGTAGCCACTTGGATAGCTGTGATACCACCAATATTAGCGTTACCAATTATATCACCACTGTTTTCACAGCGGTCGAAGGTGTAAACATAGCCACCAGACTTACCTGCACAGTTAGCCAAGATACCAGCACTTGAGCCAGAGTTGATTTCGCCCTCGTTCACACATTCCACAAACTTAGCAGGATATGCGTAAGCTGCGATACCAGCCGCATAGCCAGCAGTTGTAGTAGAGGTAATCTTACCAGTGTTGACACATTTCTTAAATTCAGTGTCTTCATAAACGTAAGCTGCAATACCAGCCACATAAGTAGAAGGTGTTGATACCTCACCAGTATTCTTCACTTCTTCAAGAACAGCGCCTTGGTAAACATAACCAGCCACACCACCGATGTAAGAAGTGGTACCAGTCACCTTACCGGTGTTCTTCACCTTATAGAGCTTACCATAGAGTTTACCTACCACGCCGCCAAGACGACCGAGCTTGGTTACGCCCTTAGGACCGCCAAGACCGCTTTGGGTTTCGCCAGCAGCGGTAACGTTGCTTACCACACCATAAGGAGCGATAGTTGAGAAGAGCGAACCGTCGCCTTCAAATCTGGTCTTGTAGGTATAGCCTTTCACTGCAAATCCCTTACCGTCGAAGTTGCCTGCAAATGGAGTGATACCGTCATAGCCGAGAGGCTTGATACCGCCTTCCACGCCAGTGAAGTCGATGTCGTTGGTCAGCACCACGTATGTGCCCTTGAGGTTGTCGGCTGTGCTTGCCATAAAGTCGGCAAGAGCATTCCATTCTTGAGCGTTGGTGATGCGCCATGGGTCATCAAGTATACCAGTACCCTGAAGTGGGCAGTTAGGAAGTACAGAGATTTCGATAATCTTAGAGAACTTGCCGTTGGTGATGGTCAGCGTGTCCTTAATCACTTCTTGAGTGGTAGGAATACCCTTCAGCACATTGCCCTCAAGCTTGAAGTGGGTGCCTTGAGCGAGAGTTGCCACGCCATTAACCACGGTTGCGTCCTCTCTAAGATTCTTACAGGTCAAGCCTGGGAAAACGATGAGCTTAGAAGAGATAGCTTCAATAGCACGTTCGTCGTCGGCAAAGAGTTTCAATACTGGATACTTGCCAGCCTCGAATTTCCAAACTTCAGTATCAAAGCCTTCAAGAGCGGTGCCTGAGGTGAGGAAGCTTGTTGCCACGCCAGTCATACCTTCATGGTCGGCATTTGCATCAGCAGGAATGTCGAGAATTTGGATATCCCAGTAGTTGCCACGAATGTCCTGAGATGTACTTTGTGATTCACCACCAGCCATAGCACCGTTGGTAGCGGCATCACCAGAGAATACTGTGCCAAAGTTCACACAGTTGATCATATCGTTGCGGTAGTAGCTGCCAGTAGTGGTTTCCAAAATTGGCCCCCAGTAACCTACGATACCACCTGCACGCTTGATTTGAGCGGAAATTGTACCTGCGTTCACACAGTTCACATACTTACCGCCAGATGATGAAGTACCAGCGATACCACCAGCCGACTGAAGTTGGGTTGCGAAGTTGGTTGCGAGCTGACGGATCTCAATACGGCCTACGTTCATACAGTTTTCAATCACACTGTAATTAGCACCTGCGATACCTGCAACCTGTCCGTAACCGCCTACGATGTTACCTGCGTTGAAGCAGTTCCTAATCTTACCTTCCTTGGTGTTTTGACCAGAAATACCACCAATCCAGCACGATACGGCACGAATGTCGGCGTAGTTGCGGCAGTTTTCTACCAAACCGCTATTGTAAGCAACCACAGCGGCTGAAGTTGCGAAGAAGTTGAGTTCGCAGTCAGCAGCCACGTTGATGTTCTTCACCACACCGTCGGCGCCAAGGCGACCTACAACACCCTTGTGCGACTTGCATTCGTTGGTGTTGAGTGTGCCCCAAGAGGTTTCAGTACCTTCGGTCTTCCAAGCCACAGCGTCGAATTTCATCTTGTGGATGAAGTGTCCGTCACCATCGAGAACACCTTCGAAAGTGTTGTGAGCGTCGCTCATGTCTGAGCAAATACCCAAGAACGACTGGTCGTATTCGAGGTCGATGTCGTTAGCGAGCTTGAAGTAAACGCCAGCGAAGAGTTGCTTCTTCTCGGTAGTGAGCTTAGAGAGAAGAATGAGGTCGGCCTTAGTCTTGATGAGGAATGGATTGCTTTCCACACCACCACCTTCGTAAGGAATTGGAGCCACCTTCATGAAGCGATAGTAGCGCATGTATTTCTCTGAAGGAATATAGAAGAATACGGTATCGGTACCAAATTCGCTATTTTCGTTCAGAATGATTTCGTTGTTGGCATTGATGCCTGCGTAGTGACCTTGCGCTTTGAGCACATCGCCATCGAGGAATCCCACTTGCACAGCAGCGTCTTTGTTCACAACAGCCTTCTTGGTGAAGGTGTCGAAACTTGCGCCCTTAGGCATTACCACTGCCATGGTGGCAAGCTTTGATGCCTCGGTGTCTTTAAACGCGGTGAGAGCTGGATATTTGCCAGTCTCGAATGTCCAAACCTTTGAGTCGAAGCCAGCAGGGCCTGCTGCACCCACCAGTTGCTCGGTGTCAACACCGTATTCAGAGTTGGTGAGGCTCACGATTTGCTTATCGAAGTAAACGTTGGTCAATACAGGCTTAGAGTCTTTCATAATCACACCAATGATTTCATTGTTTTGAACATTGGGTTGTGATTGATATTGATAAGTTTCAGATACGATGCTACCAGCAGAGTAAACGTTGGTCATCTTACATTCAGTAATTGGGTCACCACTTTCCCTTTGGTAAGCGTTGATGCGACCTACTGCACCACCTGAAGAGCGTGACGACATTGCGTCGATGCGGCCGTTGAAGAAGCAGTTCTCGATGTCACCGCGCAGGTAACCTACCACACCACCAACAATAGGACCTGAAGCGTAAGTGCTCATTGTACCCACTGCAAAGCAGTTCTTCATGGTAGAGGCAGAGTTGAAACCTACCACACCACCTACGGTCTGATATTGTGATCTGAGTGAACTTGCGTCGATAGTACCAGCGAACCAGCAGTTTTCCATTGTGGTGAAGAACAAGTTACCAATCACACCACCCACTGGCAAACCAGGGGTTGCGGTGCTCATAGCAGCAGAGAGAATCTTCACATTCTTGGCATAGCAGTTCACCACTGGACCGTGACCTTCGCCAGCCACGCCACCAGTATAGCCATAGTTGCCAGAGATTTCGCAATTCTCAACCTGTGCGTTGGTCAATCCGGTAGAGATACCAGCCACAGCACCCACGCCATAGCTTATGGCAGTGATGGTTGAGTTCTTAACAGATACGTTTTCAATTGGACCGAGAGCCCAACCCACGATAGCAGCTGCATAAGCGTTGCCACAGTTGATGGTTGCGTTCTCCATCTTCAAGTTCTTGATCACAGCCACGGTGTCGGTACGGCCGAAGAGCGCTGCGTAAGAAACGGTTCTATCCACATACAAGCCCTTGATGGTGTGGTTGCCACCATCGAATGTGCCTGCGAAGATGTGCGACCAGTCGGCACCGATAGGAGTGAACTTATAGCCACCCATATCAATGTCGTTTTCCATACGGAAATACTTGCCGAGGAATGCGCGGCAGTAAGGATTGGTCAAAGGAGGAGTTGTGCAATTAAGGTCGGTGATTTCAGCCACCTTATCACTGAGGAGAATCAGGTCGTCGCGAGTCTTAATCAAATAAGGACTTGCTTCAGTACCTTCACCTTGAAATTCGGTCACACTGAGTGAAGGATATTGAATATCCACACCAGTGGTGATACCGCAAGAGTCGTAAGCAGCCACGAGGTAGCGGCTGCCCTTTGTTGTACCGGTCACCACACCCCAATTACTCCAGCTGAGGCACTTCAAATCAGTAGCCACAGTGGTAACAGCGTCGGCAGCTTCAATTTTTGCACCAGTTTCGGTGAAAGTGAGATTGAAGCTGTAAAAATCGCCGTATTCAGAGTTGTAAGCCATCAGCGACGATGGAATAGAGGCAGTCTTGTTGCGATTGAGGTCGATTTTCACGGTTTGTCCATAGTCGCCCAAGTTTTTGATTGTAGCCACATTCTCCGCTGTCTGTTTAAACACCACGCCGTAGGATTCAATTTTTCCTCCAGTGTGCTTCTTGCCGGTGAACACTGCATTGCACTTCTCAAGTTCGGTGTTATACACCACAGAGAAGAAGGCCCACTTAGTGTCGGTGGGCTTTGCTTTCACGTAAGCGCCCCACGCGTCGGTGAGTTTAATCAAACCGTCGGCGGTAACCACACCAGCCACAGCCTCACCAGCTGTTGGTGAGCCGTCGGCGAGATTGGTTTTCGCAAACACGATGTCACCATAAGTCTCATGCTGTCCCATTACCTGATAAGGTACGGTGATAGCACCAGTGGCAACGTCAACTTTTGCCTTGAGCACAGAGCTGTAGCCCTTTGCCCAGAAGTTGGTGATGGCAATGGAGTCGGTTCCCAAAGCAGCCACAGTGACCGATACGCCATTGTAGCCCGATGTGAGCATCGACTTGCCCGTGAGCACATACTCACCTTCAAGAGCCTTCACAGAAGCCACCTTCGAAGGGGCTTGCTTGGCTTTCTTGCTTGAAGATGCCTTTTCTGCAGCAGCAGCTTTAAAGTCGGTCACAGGTGTGAATTGGGTGGCGATGCCTGCCTGATAGGTGGCTGTGCCTTCCACTTTCGCAGCTTTCACGACTGGAGCTGGAGCATCCTGATTAACAGGAGCACATGCTTGCGAAACGACTTCTTGCGCCTGAGCACTGAAGGCTGTGACAGCTATCGCTATCAGCAGTCCCCATAAAGATTTTAGTCCTTTCTTCATGTTCATGTGAATTTGGTTAATAAATTAGTTAATATAAAAATTTGTTGTTAGTTCTGACTTCCAAGCACGATGTTGATTTCTGTGGTCACATCGGTCACATCCACGTTGCCATCGCCATTGAGGTCGCCACCTTCAATTTGGATTTGTCCTAAAATGGCGTTGATGAGCATCGTCACGTCGGTCACGTCCACATTGCCGTCGCCATTGAGGTCGCCCACGATGGCCTTATCTTCCACGGGGCGCACAAAGGTGATGTCGTCGACGTAGCAAGGGGCGGTGCGATTGCCTGTATATTCTTCCAAAATGCGCACTTCCGAGCCTTTTGGTATCACGGTGGTGAACAGCAGTTTCACATTTGTGCCGGCTCTCACGGTCACCGTCTCCACGCCAGTTTCGTCTTTCAGCGAGGTCCACGCTGTGGCACCGGGCTGGCGATAATAGGTGCGGACAATGCTGGTGGAACTTGTGGGGTTGAAGAAGCGATAAGAAAATACGTTCACTTCCCACGCCAGGGTGTCGCTAACCAGTTCGCTACTGCGAAGCATTGAGCAGGCATACTGTCCGTTGCCGGCGTTTTCACCAGCGGTGGCTGCTATTTTCGCATTGTTTTTCAATGTCCAAGTGGTGAATTTGCCCTTCACAGTTGAGCCGTCCACTTTCACATTCTCGAAGTCCTCAACTTGGGTTTCATATTGCTGCACAGCGAGTTTGAAGCTCACCGAGCCATCGGCACTGCGTGCTATGTCGGAAATGCCAAAATCGCTCATTCTGCCATTCCATGAGCAGAGGTTTGGCGAGGTGGTGTTGTCGATAGCGGTCACATTGCCTGTTCCGGGGAATGGGTCGGCATCAGAGTCGCTGGTGCCGCCTGTGGCACGTAGCAGCTGATAATAGCTGTGCTTGGGATTGCAGTTCACCTTATTATATTCCCACACGTCGGCGTTGGTCGAGTCCACACGCCAAATCAGCATACCCTCACCAGGGAGATATGCGTCCCAGCCTTCTTGCTTTCGGCTTTCGAGCAGGAAAAATTCGTTGTCGGTATTGCTGTCAAGTCTGTAGCCCTTGTTGCTGGAGGTGATGGGGCTTACGGTGTAGGTGCCTTTCTTATTCAGTTTCTCCGGGGTTGAGAATCCTGCCGCATAACGCTCGTAGGCGCTGTATGTGCATGGGGTGCGGCTCTGGTTGAGGTAGCTGCCTTGCGCCATCAGGCTCCATTTGCCCGGCGTCACGCTTGAGCCGCCGCTACCTGTGCCATCGGTATCGTAAAGGTCTGCTATGCCCAGCACATGGCTGAACTCATGGCAAATGGTGCCAATGCCGTCGATGATTTTCGACTGCGGACGGCCGTAAAGTTCGGTGGAACAGGCGTATCTGCCAAATCTCACGCCATCGAGCGATTTCGACAGCACCGTGGAGGCGTGAGGCCAGAGCAGTCGGCTATCGTTACCCGAAAAGTTGCTGCCGCCACCGGCAAAGAGGAAAAACACCATATCCACGGTGCCATCGCCGTCGCGGTCGTAGTCTTTATAGTTCACCAATGAATCGGCCGCGTCAAGAGCGGCTTCCACCAAGGCTTGCGCATTGTTGGATTGGCGTGCATCGTATTGGGAATAGTTGATGGTCACGGGGCCTACCACATCAAATGCTGGGTCGAATTCGCCAGCCGAACTGCTGTAGAAGTAGTCGCGTACCGAACCGGTGTAGGGAATTAATTCAGGGAATTGGGCGTTGCTCATGAAGCCCTTGTAGTCTTTCTGGTTAATCATGTCATTAAATAAGGTGTGCGCGTCGTCGAACACGAATGGGCAATCGTTATACGCCACCAAAATCACCAATCCTCGGAAATTTTTATAGTCGTATCGCCCTGTGTTGCCGTGCAGGCGGCGTTTGGCGCGCTTGGCTGCCACGGTTTTTGCGTCGGGGGCAAGGTAGCGTGTGGTGGTGGCGAGGGCTGCCTTTTCCACAGGCGTGCGCATGTTGGCATCGTGAGCCACTATTGTGCCAGCCACAAGTTCGTTGTTCTGAAGTGCCGCATATTTGTAATATCCGTCATCGGCATCTTTCACCACGGTAAACCCGTCGGCTGTGGTACTGAAACTAAACCATTCATCGCCATGAAGTAGTAATGTGAGGGTGGAGCCATCGGGCTGCGTCACCACCGAGGGGTCGGGGCACGCCACCACAGCATCGGCACTGCAATAGCCACACAGTAGCCCCAGCAACACCATCGCTCCTTTGAGCATTTTTTTCACTTTTAGAAATCTCATAATCTTATGGTGGTTAATAACCATTATTTTCTAAAAAAATCGCAATAAACACTAATGCGACCCAACAAAGATACTAATTATTATTAGTAAAACACGCTTTTTTTGATACTAATTTTACATTACCACACATTTTTTCTAAAATTCTTAACCCAAATCGCCTTCTAATCAAAAATTTCACACCACCAAGCACTTTGCGCAAATTCACAAATATGCACAAAAAAACCGCCCTCAACGAAAGCGGAAAAAGAAATATTCTGGAAAAATGAATGTGTTAACGAATGTCGCCACCCTGCGCACGTCGGCTTTTGAACTGGCTGGCAGGATTGACCGACGGACCTCCCGACGGCATGGCGTAGCCCGAATGGGAATCGCGACTGTTGTAAATGAGTGCTTCCACAATATTATATATCAAGCCACCCACGTCCACCGTCAACGGCGCGCCAAAGAGCTTGAATGTGGGTGCCACGATAGGCACGGTTCTCCATGTGTGGGTGTATGCGTCGTAATAGCGTTGCGCACCCACCGCCAAACTGAAGCTGTCGGAAAATTTATAGCCGAGCGTTCCGCCATACACGGCATTTTGCATCAGCCCCATTCCACCCACCGAATGGTATCGCTGGTCGAAGTAATACTGCCCGAATGCGTTCACGCTCAATGCATCGGTGAGTTGGTAACTGCCGTTCACATACAGTCCGAAATCGTTCCACGCCGAGCGTCCCATGTGATATTTCACCACATTAGCACCCACACCGAGCGTAAGGCGGTCGATAGGCGTGGCTTGCAGTCCGAGGCTGCCTGTGCCGATGTTGCCCAACGCAGGATAAGCAGTGTAGCTGCCGCTGCCAATCAAACTCAAATTCTGATCGAGCCTCAGCACCTCGCCTCCTGCGCTCCAGTCGCGGCTGAAGGGATTTCCCCTGAAATCGAACTCACTGGCGGCACGATACACTTGCGGTTTCACACTCAATTCGGGTGTGGATTTGAGGCTGTCGGAGAGTTGGGAGAATTTGTAGTCGAGTTTGAGCGGTTCGGGTGGCGTGTAGTTGTTCAGTTTTGGTGCCACGATATTGGGCGTGATAATGGAAATCTGCGGCGAGGGAATTATCTTCGATGCTATCGACATCGGAACAATGGGCTGAAAGCGAAATGTGGTGTCGCTCTGGGCAAAACAACCCAAAGCGCCAGCCGCCAAGCAGGCTGCGAATATCCACGCACGCATCTTCATCGCCACAAAATTATAAAAAAAAATTACTCAGCACCACAAAATGCGCTTTTTTTAGTGCAAATTGATTGCAATTCAAATATTTTCACTAAATTTGCACCCGAAAACTGAAAGGAGGTTGATTCTTAAACCCGTCAGAGATACAGATAAATACATATAACCATCTGATTACAGGCTATTTCCGCAATGCCTACATCGTGCTGAAGCCACTCGCGAGAGAGGGGCGCAGTGGTCGGTGAAATATATCCTAAGCGGAAAATCAATACTAAATTTATATATATACGAGGTGAAGGCATCGAGCTTTTTACCCCCACGGCTGAAAGGCGCATTATGCACCAGTGTCCGTTATTTGTAGCGACGCACACTTTAGCGCGTCGAACTACAAGTGAAATTTAATAACAAATCAATATAACAACAACAATTTAAAACTTTTAGAATTATGATCGTAGTTCCAGTAAAAGAAGGCGAAAACATCGAACGCGCCCTTAAGAAATTCAAACGTAAATACGAAAAGACCGGTATCGTAAAAGAACTTCGTGCCCGTCAACAATTCGACAAGCCATCTGTAATCAACCGCAAGAAAATGGCTAAGGCTGTTTACGTTCAAAAGCTTCGCCAAGTAGAAGACTAATCAAAGTCTCCCACTTTTAATAAAAGCAAAATAGGCTGCCCCACTCCCACGAGTGCGAGCAGCCTATTTCCTTTCCACCCCCATCCACCCTCCTCATTTCCCTCATTTCCCTCATTTCCCTCATTTTTGGCGTGCTATAGCACCGAAGGATATGAGATTTTTTTTGCTGTTTTAGAAATTATTATTAATTTTGCACCGACAATACTAACATGTGAGGCTCTCCAAGCGGAGATTAAAAGGGAATCAGGTGAAAATCCTGAACAGTCCCGCTGCTGTAAGTTTCCTGAAATAGTATCGTTTCACACAATATGCCACTGGTAAATTTCGCTCTCTTTTAGCGACTACATCACCACCGGGAAGGCGTGAGACGATGGAAACAAAGTCAGAATACCTACCTCTACATGCAGCCTTGTTATGGTTCACGTGGACATGAACCGAGGCAGCAACAAACAAAATGATGTGGTCGCAACAAACCCAACATTTTTCATTTTGACAGCAAATTGCCCTCACCCACTGTGCGACAATGAGCCTTTTTGAGGAAGCCTCTATCACACCCACGCGAACTTTTAAAAAAGCGAAGTTTGTTATAACACAATTATATTATAAACATTTTAAAAGTTCAAAAAAAATGAAGAAATTTTACACGCTTCTCTTCGCACTTTTGTGCGCAGCAACAATGGTGGCACAACAACCTAATGTGGCACGCAATCAATCAGTTAAGAAGGCTCCAACTAATGCAGCAGCTTTCTCTTTCAACGACATCCAAAACTGGACTGGCGAAGGTAGCAAAATTGCCGCTATGGCACTCAAGTGGACCAACAGCGAAAACGCTTTGGTGTTCGGTTACCGCTTCGAAGGCACCAAGACTGGTGAAGAAATGGCTATCGACATCGTTGCCAACAACCCTCGCCTCTTTATGCTGATGCAAAGCGGCACCGCTTACGGTTCTGCTATCGGTGGATTTGGCTGGGACGCTGACAACAATGGTTTCTCTCTGAAGAACGACAAAGAGGTGGTACAACCCGACGCAAGAGGTATCTACGAAATAACTTCTGGCTACAGCTTCGACTCTTACACATCAGTAAGCAAAACCGACTACTGGAACAGCGGTTGGAGCAATGGCTTCTGGAGCTACAACTTGGCTCAAGGCGACACCCCAAGCGATATGAACTGGGCTTCTACTGGTTGCTCTGGCCGCACACTTACCGACAAGAGCTGGGACTTGTGGATCTACTCTTCAATGACTGGCCCTGGCGAATGGGGCGCACTGGTGTCTGCTCCATCTAACCAAACTCAAACTGGTGTGGAAGACGTGCAAGCCAACAAGACCGTGGCTGGCGTGAAGTATGTAACCCTCGCTGGTCAAATGAGCGAAACAGCTTTCAGCGGCGTGAACATCGTGGTTACCACCTACACCGACGGCACTACAAGCACTATTAAGGTAATCAAGTAAAAAACCTCTCCGTCATGAAGAAGCTTTTTTCATTTCTCGCTTCTGCCGCTTTGGCAACATGCGCCTATGCACAATACACCAACGGCGTGTTTCTGCTGAATGAGGACTGGTTTGGTCACACCTCCAGCACCGTGAATTTCTATTCCTACGCTGACGGCGCAATCCAGTATCGTGTGTTCCAAAAGGAAAACGAAGGGAAAACCCTTGGCAACACCACCCAATTCATGGCGCAAGATGCCAACAACATCTACTTCTGCTCTAAGCAAAACTATGGCTCTACTGGCGGCAGATTCGACATCGTAGATGCCAAGACGCTCAAACTGAAGCAGAGTTTTGCCACTTTCGCTGGCGGCGGCGACACCCGCGCTTGCTACCCTTTCAGCGACACTAAGGTGTATGTAGGCACCACCAAGGGCTTGTATATCTACAATCCTACCACTGGCGAAATCACATCCACTCCTATCAGTGGCACAGCTGCTAAAGAGCCAGGCGAAATGGTGGAAGCCAACGGCAAGCTCCTTGTGAACGCATTAAACATGGGCATCTATGTGATCGACACCAATACCGACCAACTCGAAAAGACTATCGAGCTCGGCAAGGGCACTTGCACGCTCTTTAAGGTGAACGATGAGGTGTGGGCTGCTGTGAACAACTGCACCTGGGGCACTCCATCGGCTTCCAACATTGAACAATTTGTGGAAATCGACACCCAAAGTTTCGAGGCTAAGACTCCTGTAACCGTGCCTATGGCATGTCAGAACTCTTCGTTTGCTTGGAAAAAGACTTCTCCTGCTATCGATGCAAAGAATAGGGTGCTCTATTACGCTCCTGTCGATTGCGGCAACTTTATCAGCAAATACGATATGAATACCGGTGAGTTTACCCAAAACTTCATCACCATTCCACAAGGTCAACAAATGTATGGCAATGTGTGCGACCTCGACCCCAACACTGGCAACTTCGTGGTTGAAACATTTGTGGACTACAGCTCACAAAACTACTATCTCCACATCTACAATAAAGATGGCGAGGAAGTGGGCGAGCAAATCCAGCTCACTAAGGGCTACTGGTACCCGGCAATGGTGATGTTTGCGAAAGCAGAGCAAACTCCTACCGGCATTACCGACGCTAACGCTGAAAAGACTGTGGCTTCGGTGAAATATTTCAACATTTCAGGCATGAGCAGCAACGAGCCATTCGAAGGCTTGAACATCGTGGTGACCAACTACACCGACGGTAGCCACTCAGCAGTTAAGAAAATGATGAAATAATTCCTCACAAGGAAAAAGCGAAAATAATATATAGTAACACCAAAAATGGCACCCATCCGCGATTGGACAGGTGCCATTACTTTTTTCCCCACATCCCCCACAAAATTCTGAGAGAAACTACTGGGTGCATCGATTAGCCAATATGGTCAAATTTTCCAAAACGATAACGCCATAGCGTAGGGACATGCCTTTGGCGAGAGCACTGAAAAAGTAAAACCAACTTTCAGATTGAAATTTAATAACGGAGAAATAGTCGTTTTACCCTTCTTTTTCTGCCTATCATAGCCTTATTGAGGCGATTTGTGGAAAGAAAAGTTATAAATCGTAAGCATTTTTCGTTTTGGTCTTTAAAAAACTGGACTTTCTCAGTGCTCTCGCCAAAGGCATGTCCCTACGTTATGATGCAATCTTTGGGTTTTCGGATAATCTAATTTCTGAAAAATTGGTTTTTCGCCGAAGGCGAGTTGTTTTGGTTTTCCACTCAGTATTTATCCACAGAATTTTTCTTATCGGGGATTATATAAGTGAAAGAGCCAAGCTTTGGGGCTTGGCTCTTTTTGGGGTGCCTTAATCTTTTGGATTTGGGCAAATTTGGATTAGAACATTTTTTCTGGGTAAACACCAGTTGCGTGGAGTTCAGCGAACTTGTCAACCACACCTTGGCGGTCTTGACTGTAAGTTACGCCAAACCATTTTGATTCAGTGGTGAGCACCTTAACAGATGCTTTGCCTTGCTTCACCAGTTCATTGATAAGCGTAGGAATGAAGAATTCGCTCTTTGGCTTATCGATGTTTTCTTTGAGGAATTTCACGAAATACTCTTCGCTGTACTTGAAGTAGTCGGGAGTGAAACCCCAGAAGTTCATCGACACTGGAGTGTCAGGAGCGATAACTTGCTCCACACCGTTTTCGTCGGTGAAAGAGATTTTGTGTTCAGCGTTGTAGCCGATGCTTGTGCGCTCAACTACGCCAGTGAGATAGTCGCCCTCTTTCTCGCAAACGCCACGAGACACAGTGCCGCTTTCGCTCAAAGTGTTGCCCACCTTGAAGCCCACCATTGAATATTTGTTGGTAGAGCCTTCTTCAAGGCTTGACAATTCCTTTGCCATTACCTCGAAACTGTTACGGCCATAGTAGTCGTCGCTGTTGATAATAGCGAAAGGTTCGTTGATCACGTTCTTGCCCATCATCAAAGCGTGGTTTGTACCCCAAGGCTTTGTGCGTTCGGCTGGGCAAGTGAAACCTTCTGGAAGGTCGTTGATTGATTGGAACACCACTTCTGTAGGAATATGGTTTTCGTATTTCGACAAGATTTTGGTACGGAAATCCTCTTCAAAATCTTTGCGGATAACGAATACTACCTTACCAAAGCCACTTTGGATAGCGTCGTAGATAGAGTAGTCCATAATAGTTTCCCCGTGAGGTCCAAGACCGTCGAGTTGTTTCAAACCGCCATATCGGCTTCCCATGCCGGCGGCGAGAACAAATAAAGTTGGTTTTGACATAATTTGTTTGATGTATTTATAAAGTTGATTTTAGAAAAAGTTCAATTATTCCACTTTGTGTGCACCGTCGCTAATCACCACGTCGATGATGATAGGTTCAATGCCATATTTTTCGTTGAATTTTGTTTTTGCAGTTTGCACAAATGTGTCGTAAAGATCCTCTTTCACGAGGTTGATGGTGCAACCGCCGAAGCCACCACCCATGATGCGTGAACCTGTCACGCCACATTCCTTAGCCACATCGTTGAGGAAGTCGAGTTCTTCGCAGCTCACTTCGTAGTCTTTAGAAAGACCGTGGTGGGTTTCGTACATGCGCTGTCCTACTGTTTCGTAGTCGCCTTTCTCAAGAGCTTCGCACACATCGAGCACACGTTGCTTTTCGCCAATCACATACACGGCACGCTTGTAATCCTCGTCGCTGATTTGATTCTTTGCTGCTTCGAGCATCGACATGTCGGCATCGCGAAGTGTTTCCACACCGAGGGTTTTCGCCACGCGTTCGCAAGATTCGCGGCGCTTGTTGTAGGGCGAATCCACGAGTTCGTGCTTCACTTGTGAATTTACGAGCACCAATTTGTAGCCCACAGGCTTGAATGGAAAATACTTAAATTCAAGTGAGCGGCAGTCGAGGCGCATCAAGCAGTCTTTTTTGCCGAATACGGAAGCGAATTGGTCCATAATGCCGCAGTTCACACCGCAATAGTTGTGCTCGGTGGATTGACCAATTAGTGCAAGTTCAAAAATACTAATCTTGTTGTCGTTAAACAAGTCGTTTAGCGCATAAGCGAAGCAAGATTCGAGCGCTGCTGATGACGATAAACCTGCTCCGAGAGGCACATTTCCAGCAAACACTGCGTCGAAGCCCTTCACCTCGAAACCGCGTTTTATCACTTCACGGCACACACCAAACACATAGCAAGCCCATTGCTCGGCAGGTTTGTCCTCTTCCCTCAAGCCAAATTCTGTATATTGGTTCATGTCAACGGAATACAATCGCACTTTGTCGGTGCCATTGATATTGATCGCTGTCATGATATATTTGTCGATTGCTCCAGGAAAAACGAAGCCACCATTATAATCAGTGTGCTCACCAATCAAATTGATGCGACCAGCTGACGCATAGAAGATTGGGTTGCTCGAAAAGCGCTCGGTGAAAGCCGTTCTAAGTTTATCTTTCATCATTTTTAGTATTTTGAAGGTCGTTATAAAAATTCAACTTACGAATTTACAATTTTTTTTTACTTTTGTACTAATTTTTTGGAAAAATTTGTCGAAATGTTCAGCAAAATTGTCTGAAATTAGCCGTTAATCAATTCCTCAATCTTTTGTGCGAGGGCTTCTTTGGTGGAAGAACCCACGTGGCGGTTTTTCAATTCACCGTCTTTGAAAAAGAGGATTGTAGGAATGCTGCGGATTGAGAAATCTACAGGAAGGTCTTCGCCTTCATCAACATCGTATTTGCCGATGAGAACTTTTCCCTCATATTCAGTTGCCAACTCATCTACAATGGGAGCGATGTGCTTGCAAGGTCCACACCATTCTGCCCAAAAGTCAATCACTACAGGTTGCCCTGATTCTATCGCTTGTTTAGCGTTTTCGTCGTTAAATGTATAAGCCATATTTGTTTGTTTTTTTTATGTTGTTTGTTTGTCGTTTTTTAATTGATGCTAAATTCCATTTCCATACTTTCAAGTTTTTTCAGCACCTGCTTGTTGATAGGAATCTTATATTGTGAGCGCATGTCCACATAGTGCTTCCTGTCGTCGGTGAAGATGCGGAAGTTGAGGTTGCAACGGTTTTCCGTTGATTCAGTCATCGTTTCTTTCAGTGGCGAGAGGTCGGCGAACCTATCTTCTGGCACTTGAATGGTGAGGTTGGATAGCAGTTTTCCTTTCACTTCGTCGAGTGGAGTGATGCTCGCTATATTGAAACTGATACGATCGTTGAAGCGCCCTTTTCGGAACACGCCCTTCACCATAATGGCGAGGCCCTTGATGCCGAATTTGTTGTATTCTATATAGTTGTTGCCAAAGAGCATTAAATCGTATTTTCCGGTGTAGTCCTCAATCACGATTTTGCCGTATTTATTTCCCGAACGCGCCTCTTTTTCCTCGTATGAAGTAATCAGTCCGCCGAAGGTCACCTCTTGGTCGAGTTCGCTTGCCTTCTTCTCCATGTCCGCAAGTTTGGTGTTGCAACCGTAGGTGAGTTCAAGATAGAATTGGTCTAATGGATGAGCAGAAAGGTAGATGCCCACCAACTCTTTCTCTTGATTCAGACGGAAGAGGTCGCTCCACTTTTCGGGGTTTGGGATTTCGGGCTTGGCAATTTCAATTTCATCAGAGTCGCGGAACAGCGATTGTTCCGCATCGAATTTCGCCTGGCGGTAATTTTGCGCATAGCGAATCAGCACATCGGAGAATCGTTGTCCATTGTCGTTTTCGTGGAAATATGCTTCACGACTCACGTTCGAGAAGCAGTCTAAAGCACCTGCAATGGCGAAACATTCAAGTGCTTTGCGGTTGAATGACGACAGGTCGATACGCTCAAGCAAATCGAAAATGGATGTGAACGGACCGTTGTCGGTGCGCTCTTTGATAACGGCTTCAACGGCTGCGGTAGGCACACCCTTGATGGCGGCAAGACCGAAGCGAATCTCCCCTTTCTTGTTCGCACCGAAGTTGGCGAAACTCTCGTTGATGTCGGGACCAAGTGTGGCGATGCCCATCGACTTACATTCGTCCATCAATTTGGTGATTTCCTTGATGTCGTTTTTGCGTCGAGTCATAATCGCTGCCATAAATTCGGCAGGATAATGAGCCTTCATGTAGCCAGTTTGGTAAGCAACCCATGAATAGCAAGTGGCATGTGATTTGTTGAACGCGTAGGAAGCGAATTTTTCCCAGTCGGACCAAATCTTCTCCAAAATATCGGGATCGTGACCATTTGCTTTGCCTTGCTCGATGAACTTAGGCTTCATTTGGTCAACGATGTCTTTCTTCTTCTTACCCATCGCCTTACGCAAAGCATCACTCTCACCACGGGTGAAGTTAGCCAACAGACGCGACAGGAGCATCACCTGTTCTTGATACACGGTGATACCGTAGGTGTCTTTCAGATATTTCTCCATGATAGGAATATCATAGGTGATGAGCGAAGGATTATGTTTACGTTTGATGAAGTCGGGAATGTAGTCCATTGGGCCTGGACGATACAGTGCGTTCATGGCAATCAAGTCCTCAAACACGGTTGGGTGAAGTTCACGCAAGTATTTCTGCATACCAGCCGATTCAAACTGGAATGTACCCACGGTTTGTCCTCTTTGGTAGAGTTGATAGGTGAGTTCGTCGTCGATAGGAATGGTATCGATGTCAACATCAATGCCTCTTGAAAGCTTCACATTCTTTACTGCCTCCTTCAACTCCGACAGCGTTTTCAATCCCAAGAAGTCCATCTTAATCAAACCTGTAGATTCAATCACATGGCCATCGTATTGGGTGAGCATAGTGCGCTCTTCCGGGAAATCGGGGTCGGCAGCAGTGGAAACAGGCACCCAGTCGCTAATGGGGTTTGCACAGATGATAAAGCCACATGCGTGAATACCGGTGTTGCGAGTGGTGCCCTCAAGTTGGCGGGCGTATTTGATAGTGTCGCGCTCCACAGGGTCGCTCGACTGCTCTGCGTCTAATAGTTCTGGGGTGTATTTGATGGCGTTGCCAAGATTCATTTTCGCTCCATCGGGAAGGCGGTCGGGAATAGCCTTACAAAGCGCATTGGCTTTTTCCAAAGGCAATTTCTTCACGCGAGCCACGTCTTTGATAGAGTTCTTGGTTGCCATTGCGCCGTAAGTGATGATGTGGGCGCAATTCTCATGTCCGTATTTGTCCATCACCCACTTCAGCACCCATTTGCGACCATCGTCATCGAAGTCGGTATCAATATCAGGGAGATTGACACGGTCGGGGTTCAAGAAACGCTCAAACAGCAAGTCGTACTTCAATGGGTCGATTCGGGTGATGCCCAAGCAATATGCCACGGTAGAACCTGCCGCAGAACCACGGCCAGGACCTACAATCACGCCCAATTCTTTACGGGCAGCGTCGATGAAGTCCGACACGATAAGGAAGTAACCAGGGAAACCCATGGTTTTCATCACATGGAGTTCGAAATCAACCTGCTCCAGCACGTGTTCGGGAATAGGATCGCCATAAAGGCGTTTCGCGCCATCGTAAGCCAGTTTTTTAAGATATTCAGCCTCGAATTTGATGCGATAAACCTTGTCGAATCCACCAAGCGATTCAATCTTTTTCATGCCTTCCTCGCGAGGCAGTGTATTGTTGCCTTTCTCGTCGGAAGAAAACTCCTTCAGCAGGTCTTCCTCGGAGTACTTTTTCCTGATGTCGTCTTCGGTGCCAAAGTCGGCAGGAATCGGGAAGTTAGGCATGATAGGTCCGTGCTCAATGCTATAGGTCTCTACTTTGTCTAATATTTCAAGGGTGTTCGACAGTGCTTCTGGCACATCGTGAAACACCTCGTTCATTTCCGCTTGCGATTTGAGATACTCCTCTTTGGTGTATCGCATACGGTTAGGGTCTTCGTAGTCGGCACCTGTACCGATGCAGAGCAATATGTCGTGCGCTTCGGCGTAGTCTCTTTTCTCGAAGTGAACATCGTTGGTGCAAATGAGTTTCACACCCTCTCGCTTTGCCATAGGAATGAGCACCTTGTTCACTTCTTCTTGAAGTTGGAAGGTCTCGCGGTTGGCAATCGTGCGTGGGTCTTTCACCTCGTGGCGTTGGAGTTCAAGGTAGAAGTCGTCGCCAAACACTTCGTGGTACCATCGGCAAGCCTCTTCTGCTCCAGCAATATCACCAGCCAAAATCTTCTTAGGAATTTCGCCACCAATACATGCCGAGCATACGATAAGGTCTTCATGGTATTTCGCCAAATCCTCACGGTCGGTGCGGGCGCGGTAGTAGAAACCATCTACCCATGCCCTACTCACAAGTTTGATGAGGTTTTTGTAACCGTTGTAATTCTTTGCCAGCACCACCAAGTGATAGTTGCCCTTGGTCTTGTCTTCTTTTTTGCCGTGAGCCACATACATTTCGCAACCAAGAATGGGCTTGAAAGGCTCAAGACCTTCTTTTTTGCGAGATTTATTAACTTTCGCGCAATAGTCGGAAAATTCTTTGACACCGTACATCACTCCGTGGTCGGTGAGTGCCATACCTTTCATGCCGTCGGCAATAGCCAGGTCGACGAGCGCCGGTATCTTCGACTTTCCGTCAAGAACAGAGAAATCACTGTGGACGTGTAAATGAACA
>OJOI01000770.1_pt1 | contig 20167 bp, 17 predicted proteins | sample 1598061 | NCBI WGS metagenome assembly OJOI01 (sample SAMN01915224, study PRJEB22387) | human gut metagenome | isolation source: stool | host: Homo sapiens | place: USA
ATCACAATCATAAAAATAATTCATTTTACTATTGACTTTTTATTAGCAGGCTTTCTATTTATATTTCATCCTTGAAATATGTAAATTTTGCTTCCTGACATATTTATCGGATGTTTTTTTTATTTCTTTATAGACCGTGGAAAATTTTTGGTTACCGTTCGCATCCGCCTGTGAGAATCGTTGTGATGTGAGTGGATTTAATCCCCTCTGTCACTGTCTGCAAAAGTATGCGGTATGTATCCTCCACAAGCTCACAGTCCGACGGTTCAATCCCAAGCTCTGCTGCTTTTTTTAGAATGAACCTGACCTTGTCATCATCATGCTCCACCGCATAGATGTCATCAAACATACCTGCATAGTATCTGTCTAAAAATCTGCGCTTTGCAGCTGTCTCGATTTTTGTGCCTGATGTGGTAAGCACATACAACTTCGTGCCTTTTTCCTTTGCCTTCATGGCATACTCCTTTACCTGCATCACAGGACGGCACCACTCATATGTATCCTCACCATGCTTACTGCAGTAGTCTGCCCACTGCACATCTGACATTCCTATCTGAAATTTTCCGTTTACCTTGTAGCACGGACTGCTTAAAGTGCCGTCTACGTCTATGAACATTGCCTGCATAGTGTCTGCTCCTATATAGTTAGTTTATGCAGCTATAATAACATGATTAAAGGGTCAAAAGGTATTTTGCCCTTCATTTATGATTAATCAGTGGAAATTTCCTTAATCCTACCTGCTCATATCATAATAGCGCGCATATATTCCGTCCTGTGCCAAAAGCTCCTCGTGTGTGCCTCTTTCAGCAATGCCACAATCAGCTACCACGAGAATTTCGTCTGCATTTCTGATTGTCGAAAGCCTGTGGGCAATTGTGATAGTCGTTCTGTCCTTTGCCAGCTCCTCAAGACTTTTCTGGATAAAGCGCTCGCTCTCATTGTCAAGGGCACTGGTTGCCTCATCAAGTATTAGCACAGGCGGATTTTTAAGGAACACCCTCGCAATGGAAATCCTCTGTTTCTGCCCTCCTGACAATCGGGTGCCTCTCTCACCGACAAACGTATCGTATTTATCCGGCAGCTCCATGATAAAATCGTGTATATTCGCCTTTTTGGCCGCATCTACAATCTCATCCATCGTCGCATCCGGTTTTCCATAGGCGATATTGTCCTTTATACTTCCGCCAAACAGATAAACATCCTGCGAAACCAGTCCAATCTGCGAGCGAAGGCTCTCAAGCGTGAGCTTTCTCACATCATTTCCATCTATTGTGACCCTGCCCTCCGTCACGTCATAAAACCGTGGAAGCAGTGAGCATATTGTAGTCTTTCCGCTTCCTGACGGTCCAACAAGCGCAATTGATTTTCCTGCCGGTATCTCAAAGGATACATGCGAAAGCACCGGTGTATCATCATCGCTATAGTGGAACAAAACATCCTCGTAACAGACATTTCCCTTTACATTTTTAAGCGGTTTTGCATCAGCAGCATCAACTATCTCCGGCTCAGTTTCCACCACCTCTAAGAATCTTCTAAAGCCCGAAAGCCCCTTCTGCATCATCTCAGTCAGCTCTACAAGTATCTGGATAGGACTGATAAAGATGCCTATATACAGCGCATACATAGCAAGGTCGGATGCCTCCATCCTTCCATGCGCTATCAAAAAACCACCAAATACCAGCGTAACAAGATACATCATCCCCTGGAAAAATGCATTTCCGCTCATAAAGCTACCCATACATCTGTAATTTGCATCCTTTGAAATCAGGAAATTTTCATTACTTCTGTTAAATTTTTCCTGCTCGATACGCTCATTGGCAAATGACTGCACCACCCTTATGCCCGCCAGAGTATCCTGAAGACTCGAATTAATATCACCGATTTTTCGCCTGTTATCCATAAAGGTTTCCTGCATTTTCTTATTCTGGCCATATGAAAATACAAGCATAAGCACCACAAGAATAAGCATAGGAACCGCAAGCATACGGTTTATCATAAACAGAAAAATGAACGAACCGATTATCTTTATAAGCGATATAAAAAGATTCTCCGGTCCGTGATGCGCAAGCTCCGATATATCAAACAAATCGGATACTAGCTTGCTCATCATCTGTCCGGAATTATTCTGATCATAATACGAAAAAGAAAGCTTTTCATATTGGTCGAAAAGCTCCTTTCTCATGTCGCGCTCCATCCTCGCTCCCATCATGTGCCCCGCATACGTCACATAATACCTGCACGCAGTCTGTATGATATATGCCACCAAAAGGCCTATTGTAATAGGAATCAGCGCAGAAATGATTTTTCCCGGTGCTCCTGCAAAAAGGGTTTTGGTCAGCGTGCGAAGCAGCTGCGGAAACGCCAGATCTATGGCACTGATTATTGTTGCGCAAAGCAGGTCTATGAAAAAGACTGTTTTGTAGGGTTTATAGTATTTGATGAATTTCTTTAATGTTTGCATTGTGTTCTCCTGGGATGTTCTTTTTAAAACAATTTGTTTCTCAACGTACATCATTATATATAGGTAAACCTATATATGCAATAGGATAACCAATGAAAACACAGGATAACACCTGATAAATAACATAGCATTTCGTTTGTAGACGAAATCTATGCGAAATTTCCATATTGTTATGCGAAATCCATGTGAAATCACAGTTGTTATATTTCGCATAATGACATATAATATAATCAAAGTATTGCTATTAAATTATTATGCGGAGGTGCCACATGGAATATTTATCTTGCTCAGATGCATCAAAAGCAATGGGATTTTCTGTACGAAGAATCCAGCAGATGTGCAAAAACGGTGAATTGCCCGGTGCAATAAAGGAAGGACGTAAATGGTTAATCCCTGACAAAACCATACACATGAATCATTTCGCGAAAAATAAATCTCTGCCAATAGGTGTATCTGATTTTAAGCTTGCAACCACCGGCTATTATTATGTAGATAAGACTCTGATGATACGTGATTTTCTGGATAAAAAACCGATGGTATCTCTTTTCACACGCCCAAGGCGTTTTGGAAAAACTCTGAATATGGATATGCTGCGCGTATTTTTTGAAAAAACAAACGAGGATACATCTGTTTATTTCAAAGACAAACAGATATGGCAATGCGGCGATTACTACACTAAACATCAAGGACAGTATCCTGTCATTTTTTTGACGTTCAAAGATGTTAAAAGCATGACCTGGGAAGAAACCTTTCAAAAAATCCGCAGGCTTATATCTCTAGAATTTATACGACATAACGAGCTTGAGACAAGTTCTGTTTTAACCGCTTACGAAAAAGAACAATATCATCTTCTTGCCGGAGACAGCGGGGATGAAGTCGATTGTCAGATGGGTCTGCAGCTTTTATCATTACTGCTTCATAAGCATTATGGAAGGGAATGTATCATTATCATTGATGAATATGACACACCCATCCAGCAGGGGCATACCTGCAATTTCTATCCGGAAATAGTAAATTTCATGCGCAATTTTTTCTCAGGAGGACTCAAGGACAATCCACACCTTGCATTTGGCTTTCTTACAGGAATACTGCGTGTAGCAAAGGAAAGTATCTTCAGCGGCATGAACAATCTGAAAACCTATTCTATTCTCGATGATGGCTACAGCTCTTTTTTTGGTTTTACTGAAAAAGAGGTAAAAGACATGCTGCGATACTATGGAAAAGACGATAAATATAATGAGCTCAGCGAATGGTACGATGGATATCGTTTTGGCAATACAGAAATCTTTAATCCATGGTCTGTAATCAATTATATCTCTGACAACTGCTTTCCGAAAGCATTCTGGCAGTCCACCGGCAGCAATGAGATAATCGGAGAAATTATCCAGACAGCTACGCCTGAAATTACCAAAGACCTTTATAAGCTGCTCTGTGGTGAAAAAATCGCAGCCTATATTGATACCGGTGTTATCTATCCCGAGGTTCAGAATAATCCATATAGTATATACAGCTTTCTTCTGGTAGCCGGATACCTGAAGGTTGCCAATATTTATCCGCAAAGCGATGGAAATTTCATGTGTGATGTTGCTATTCCGAACAAAGAAATTACTTTTGTTTACGAAAAGGAGGTTCTAAACCGCACCAACCAGAATAGCCTTGCCATATCTATCAGTCAGGCTATCTTTTCCAAGGATACACAAAAACTCCAGGCTCTGCTGGAGGATTTTATGGTAAAAAGCATTTCTTCTATTGATGGAGCTAATGAAGGCTTCTATCACGGAATGATGCTTGGTCTTTGTGCCATACTTGGAAACCGCTACAAGATACGCTCAAACCGCGAATCAGGCCTCGGTCGATTTGATATTCAGCTTATGCCTTTGACAAAGGGAATGCCCGGATTTATCTTTGAATTTAAACACACTAAAGATGAACATACCGATTTATCTGCATTAGCCGACAGCGCCCTGCAACAGATAGAAGCAAAGAAATACGACACAGAGCTGCGCGATAATGGTGTGAATTCAATTATAAGCATCGGTATTGCTTTTAGAGGGAAAAGTGCTGTGGTGAGGAGAGGCTAAAAATCTCACCGAATATTAGTATAATCCAAAAAGAAGCACATGCAGCTTGCCACCCTATCACCATCATTGCGATACAAATGAGGCTGATCGGTCTCAAACTTATACACCTGTCCCCTATGGATTTCCTGCACATGGTCGTGACACTCGACCGTTAGCACACCGTCTGTGACTGTAAGATATTCGCGTGTTTTCTCGCCGTGCCCACCGCTTGTATACACGCCGCCCGGCTCCACATCGATACGGTATACCTCAACCTCCCTTGAGTCCTCGTATGGGAAGCAGGTCCATACCCTGTACTGTCCCAAAAGTTCCTTTGTCGGAACCAGATCATCCGGAGATATGAGCGCATAGTCCACTCTCGGCGGATCTATAAGTCTTTGAAACTCAATTCGCAGACCGCTTGTGATTTTACCAAGCACTCCGATAGATGGATTTGCTGTGCCCTTTTCTATCTGAGCAAGCATGCTTTTACTCACACCGGTCTGCTCTGCTACCTGATCTAAGCTCATGCCCTTTGACTGGCGTATTCTTTTTAAATTTTCAGATACATTGTGTGACAGATAATCCATACTCATATCTCCGTTTTTGTATTTTATAAGTTTACAGTGCCCTGCGATACAGCATCTCGATATCGCACTGGCGTGAAGCCCTTGGATTGACAGCAATGTTACCGCTCTTCATGGCATCGATAGTCATCGACTCTATCTTGCTTTCTATCTCTTCCTTTGTGACTGTTCCGTTTTTGCTGGCATTGTTGATTGCGATGGTCAGATTCTCAGGGATTCCGATGTCTGCGCAAAGCTCCCTGATTGCATCTACCAGCATCATAGGCTCAAATTCTTCCGCATATGCAGGAATGGGGCTTATTTCATTGTAGATGGTCAGATACTTTCCATGATCTGCAAGTGCATTGTACTCTGCGATTACAGGAAGCAGCACTGCATTTGCCACTCCGTGAGGCACATCGAAAAATGCGCTGACCGGATGACTCATCGCATGCACATTTCCGAGCCTTGCGAATGAGAATGCTATTCCTGCAAAAAGTGAGCCTGTCATCATAGCTTCTGCAGCCTCGATATCGTTTCTGTTTGCTACAAATCTGCGGATATTTTTTCCGATAAGTGCCATCGCTTTTTCTGCCAGTGCATCAGAAAATGGCGAAGCCGCTGTAGATACATATGCCTCCTCTGCATGGATAAATGCATCAATTCCGCATGCTGCCGCTACGCTTGCCGGTGCTGTTGTGATGAGTTCTGCATCGAGGATTGCATATTTTGGCAATATCTCGTAGCTGAATACTGTAAGCTTATAGTTTCTGCTATGATCTGTAATTACAGAGAATGCTGTCACCTCTGAGCCGGTTCCTGCGGTGGTTGGTATCGCAATGAGCGGTACGATTGGTCCCGGCACCTTGTGTGCTCCCTCATAGTCTGTGACGCTTCCGCCATATTTGGCAACTACACCCACTGCTTTTGCCACATCCATCGGTGAGCCGCCTCCGAATGCCACGATAAAGTCTGCGCCCGACTCCAGGTATTTTGCTGTGGCTTTCTCCACTGTTGTGACAGATGGATTTGCCTCTATATCTGTAAAAGTGTCTGCTTTTATGTCAACTGATGCCAGATAATCTGCTGCCTTTTTTACAAGTCCCATCTTCTCAAGATGAGGTCCTGAAATGATGAGTGCATGCTTTCCTCCAAGCTTTTTAGCTATTTCCGGCAGCTTTGAAAGACTGCCCTTTCCCACTGTGATGTCCTGTGGCACCGAGAAATTAAATGTTTCCATATATAATCTGTCCTTTCTGTTTCCTAGCTTGCTTTCTTGGCAAGTACCCTGTCTATTGCAGCATCGATAACCTTATCCAGTTCAGCCTCATCTGCCTCCGGCATAAGTGTTGCAGCATCCTCATCTGATATGAGCTCAACAAGTGTACCAAATGACTCCTTGTATTTCTTTTTACAGAAAACGAAGAATACCACGCCGAGCGCACACCATGCAAGCACGATGCCCCACTCCTGAGCGATAAGTGATCCGCCGCTTCCCGGTATGCAGTACATTGCAACCATGAAGCCTGACATGATGACCGCCATCGTTCCAAAGAACCTATATGCGTGAACCTTGTAAGGTCTTGGCATATCCGGCTCCTTCTTGCGAAGAATAATGAATGAAAGAGCAACCATGCAGTATGCCACGCAGCATCCAAAGTTGCCGGCATCACTAATCCATACGAGCATCTTTCTGCCTGCAAAAGGAGCAAGCATTGTGAGTACTCCAATGAGAATCAGTGAGTTGATTGGTGTCTTGTGCTTTGGATGAAGCTTTGCAAAAAACTTCGGAATCATATATGACTCTGCCATTGAGTACATGGCACGCGAGCCACCGAGCAAAAATGAGTTCCATGAGGTTACGATACCGCACATTCCGCCGACTATTATAACCTTTGCCATTATCTTTGTGTTGAATGCGGCAGCCATTGCATCTGCTGTGACAAGTCCTGTTGCCTGCTCTGAATCAACAATTGCCTGTGGGCCCATGACAAGACCTACCGCAACAATGACAAGTGCGTAGAACACAACTGCCAGAACTACTGATAAGATAAGTATTGAGCCGATTTTCTTTGCCGGAACATTGATCTCCTCAGCCGCCTGAGGTATTACGTCAAATCCGATAAAGTAAAATGGTGACAGAGCTGCCACTCCGATAATTGCCTTTATGTTCAGACCTGCAGAGCTGCCTGCAAACATCTGTCCGTCCAGGTTATCAACTGTTCCATTGATTACCGATGCAATTATCAACAAAATTCCGGCGCCACCAATAATACATGTGAGCACAGTCTGCAAAATCGCTGCAGTCTTTGCGCCGATAATGTTTATCATCATAATTAAAAATGCCACAACTATCGCCACAATAAGCCATGAAGCATAGATATCAAAGCCTGCTACCGTATACAGATAGCCCTTCAAAAAGCCCGGCCACAGATATGTGATGATTGTTGGAAAAGCACACGCCTCAAAGCATGCCACACTGACATATCCAAGGATAATCATCCACGTACATATGAATGAACCTGTCGAACCCATTGCCTTGTAGCTGAATACATGCTCGCCACCGCACTGAGGCATGGCTGCTGTCAGCTCCGCGTAGGTCGTTCCCACGAAAAATATCATGATACCGCCGATTACGAAGCCGATTGCGGCACCGAGCACTCCGCCCTTTTCAATCCAGCCTCCGGTTGAGACAACCCAGCCCCAGCCAATCATGGCTCCAAATGCAATTACAAGTACGTCCCAGGCATTCAGGACTTTGTTAAATTCTGATTTTTTCTGTTCCATTACTTGTCACCTCCAGCTTCTGTCTTACTTTCATTCTCTACCACTTTTCTTGCCAGAGACTCAATAAGCTCCGCTGTGCCATCCACTCCTAACAGGCTGCTGTCTATAAGCATATCTCTGTTGTGTCTGTCGCCTCGGTTGCTTCCTGTCAGCGCCATATGACGCTTATGATAACGCTTATCCTTTTCAGTGATAAAAAGCTTGGCATCATCCTCCGACAAATTGTGGCTCTTCATTACGTTTTCAATCCTCACTTCATCCGGTGAATATATGAAAATACGTAAAATCGGTTTGTGTTCCTTTAGTATATAGTCTGCTGAACGACCGATAATCACGCATGACTCACGGTCTGATAATTTTCTGATTATGGTTTTCTGGACGTGAATTGCACGCTCTGTGAGGTCTGCATATTTGGAGAAAGAGCCTCTGACATCACCCTCTGCACCTTTTCCGGCGATAGTGATACCTTCCTCAACCTTTTCCATGATATCCTTCGGAATACCGACCTCTTTTATGATTTCATCTACAGTATCCCTGTCATAAAATTTGATTCCCAGGTCTTTAGCAACCTTTTTACCAATCTGGTTTCCTTTAGCGCCATATTCGCATCCTATTGTAATAACAAGATGTGCCATTTCGTTCCCCTCGCTTTTCTTATATATACATCTTTATGCTATGTTGATATGAAAGTCGCTAAGGTATGCATCGACGATACCTTTTGACCCTTTAATCATATGTTGTTATATAAACTTGTTCCGCTTAGTTACCTATATTCTTTGTTTAAAAGAAGGGCGCACGAAGCTAATCGTGACGCCCTTGTCCTTTTATCCGGCTCGTAAAATCTGCCTCAATATATTCTGTTGCCTGCTTCAAATATAATTCAAGCCTTCTATGAAAGTGACTCAACAGTCTCCTTGATAATATCAAATGCCTTGTCGCACTCTTCCTCGCTTACGATAAGCGGTGGAACCATACGGATGATATGGCTTCCGATTGCTGTGATAAGCATATGACGGTCGAAGCAGCCATGCTTTACATCTACACCTGAGATTGTATCGTCAAACTCAACACCAACTAAGAGTCCCTGATGTCTTACCTCTTTTACGTGTGGAAGCTTCTCAAGCTTAGCTGCGAAATAATCACCAACCTTCTTTGCATTTCCGGCAAGATCTCTGTCAAGCAGCTCGTTTACTTCTGCAAGTGCTGCTGCACAGCATACAGGATGTCCACCAAAGGTTGTACCGTGTGAACCGGCTGAGAATGCTTTTGAAACCTCCTCTGTAGCACATATAGCACCGATTGGCATTCCACCGCCAAGACCCTTTGCCATAGAAACGATATCAGGTTTGATGCCGTAGTTCATGTAGCTCATTACAGCTCCGGTTCTGCACCATCCTGTCTGAACCTCATCGATAAGGAGGAGCATGCCCTTCTCATCACAGAACTCGCGAAGTCCCTTCATGAATTCAGGTGTTGCAGGATGAACACCGCCCTCGCCCTGTACAGGCTCAATCATGATAGCAATTGTGTTCTCTGTGCAAGCATCCTTGAAAGCCTTTAAATCATTGTAAGGAGCGTATGAGAAACCGTATGTCATAGGACCAAAGCCCACCTGGCATCCGTTTCCAGGCTGTCCTGTAGCTGACATAGCACCGAAGGTTCTGCCATGGAAGCCGTCCTTTGCAGTTACGATGTGATATCTGTTTGGACCATATTTCTCTATACCATATTTACGAGCCATCTTAATCATAGCCTCATTTGCCTCAGTTCCTGAGTTCTGGTAGAAAATCTTGTCCATTCCGATAGTCTTGCAGACCTTCTCAGCAAGCAGTGCCTGTGGAATGGTGTATGGATAGTTGAATGTATGCATGATGTCATCCACCTGATCCTTGACTGCTGCAACAACCTTAGGGTTTCTGCTGCCGGCATTGTTTACAGCGATTCCTGCGTAAAAGTCAAGGTATGGTGTGCCATTCTCATCATATAGATACATGCCCTCAGCAGTCTCAGCGATGAAATCGAAACGCTCATATGTCTCAATCATATACTTCTTTACTTTGTCTTTGATGTCCTGTGCTGTTAATCCTGTGTCTTTTAATTTCATAATATATTGCCTCCTAATTTAAATATCCTTGTGATTTTGATAAATAAAAAAGAGCAAAGTGCTTCACCGGTTAGCGTCTTTGCTCTTAAATATTCATAATTAATATGTAGTTGTTTGTTCGTTTTCTTTTGTGTATTATTTTGAACAAGTAAACAATATCACGTTCAATATATTGTGTCAACAATTTTCATTAAAAATGCGAAATACCTCACAATTATCAGTTTAAAGACACTTATACTTAAAATTATAAATAAAAACTGTCATTTAACACTTAAAATATTATTTTATTGTAATATTTTGTGCATTATATTGTCTGTGCATTATTCTGTTGCTATGTTCCTTTTCATCATCTATATACATTATAAAGAACATGATACACATACCACATTATACGTATTTCTTTCCATTAAATAAAAAATCCGGGTACTCTCATTTGAGTACCCGGTCCATTGACCTGTTGCTATGCATTCTTTACAAGCTCCTGTTTACGGAAGGTGCGGAACAATCCTATCTGCTCCAGTGCCTTTGCAATGCCGAAAAAGACAATTGAATCTATCGGCCACATAATAAGGTTCTTCAGTGCACGCATTGGAAGAATTGCCATAAATGCCTGTCCATACAGTACCTGCAGACACAGAGTATTGAGAATGACATTGCAGATGAGCATTACTACAAACTTCGCAGCAAGTACTCTCCATATGGTAAGCTTTTTCTTATAAAAGAAGCAGCCATATAAAACACCTGCAAGCATTACAACAAGTGTAAGCTGTGGACAAAATGGTCCTGTAGGCTTCATCAGATACTTGATGATGTCAAGCGCTCCGTGGAAAACAGCTCCGGCAACCGGTCCAAACAGGTAATCAACGATACCATTTGGAATACCGGAAAAACCGATACGGATAAACTGTCCATATTCGATGGAGAAATATCCAAGGATAACGGCAACTGCAGCAAGCATTGCCATAGTTGTGATGGTTCTGACCGATTTAAGCTCTCGGGCAGAATCGGTGAACAAAGTAACGAATTTTTTCATTAAAAAATTACCTCCTTTGCAGACCTCACCGAACTACAACAGGAGATAATTAATATCTTCGGATGCAGCGGGATGCGACTCATGTACCGCAAGATTTTCTTTTCGTCCGGGTGACAACTCCCTGTTCATCCGGCACTTAACGCACATGTGTCTACTCTGCTAAAATTTATTTATTTGTAACGTATTAAAGTATATCACACTCTAATATCAAATCAAGTCTTTTTTATTCAATACAATAATTAAAGGGCCAAAACACCTTTTGACCCTCATATCTTATCATATCATATTATTTTATTTACTCTATCTTGGATCCGGACGATGCTTCATGTCACGGATAGGAATATTGGCAACGAGTGCCGGAACCATTCCGTTGTTAGAATCAGACTCTGTCTCTGTGATTTTCACATCAAGAGCTTCAGCGTCAATATCCATATAGCGGGAAATAACCTCAATGATATCCCTTTTCATCATCTCCATCATCTCCGATGAGCAGTTTGCACGGTCAGAAACCAGCACCAGCTTCAGGCGATCCTTTGCAACATTACCAGAAGATTTCTTTTTAAATAAATCCATTATACCCATGGTACGTATCCCCCTTTAATTTTTCTTAAACATATCCTTTAGCTTTTCAAATACACCATGCTTCTGATTTAAATCAAGTAAAGGAACCTCCTCGCCCATTATACGGTGGCAGATATTCATATATGCCTTTCCTGCAAGGCTGTCTGAGCCAACTAACGGCTCACCACGGTTTGTAGAAATAACAATCTGCTCATCATCCGGTACTGCACCTATTAAGTTGACTGCAAGGATCTCTGTTACATCATCCACATTCATCATATCACCGCGCTTAACCATATCGACACGCAGACGGTTGACAATCAGATCAATGCGCTTCATCTCATTTGCCTCGAGAAGGCCAACAATACGGTCAGCGTCACGGATTGCTGATACCTCAGGTGTAGTGACAACGAGTGCACGGTCAGCTCCTGCAACGGCATTCTTGAAGCCCTGCTCGATACCTGCCGGGCAGTCAAGCAGAATATAGTCAAACTCCTCACGAAGCTCATTGATAAGCTCAACCATCTGCTCAGGTGTAACAGCATCCTTGTCCCTTGTCTGGGCTGATGGAAGCAGACACAGATCAGGATATTTCTTATCCTTGATAAGAGCCTGACGGATACGGCATTTGCCCTCAACGACGTCTACGAGATTGTATACAATACGATTCTCAAGTCCCATAACAACATCCAGGTTACGCAGTCCGATGTCAGTATCAATCATAACAACCTTTTTATTTAACTGTGCAAGACCTGTACCAATATTTGCTGTGGTTGTGGTCTTGCCCACACCACCCTTTCCTGATGTGATAACGATTACTTCGCTCATGAACTTTATTCCTCCTACGTTCCTAAATGCTATTTAAAATATTTTTAGTAATTGGTTCGATGTAAATATATCCATCCTTTGCGATGGCTATCTGTGCCTGCTCCTGTGCCGGCTTTTCCTTGCGCCTTACCCTGTGCTTTGGCTGAGGCTCGTCCGGACTCTTCGCAATCAAATCACCAATCTGAATCTGAATCGGCTGCATATCAAGTGCAAATACAAAACAGCTCCTGTCACCTGTGCATCCGGCGTGAACATTGCCCTTTAATGCACCAAGAATAACGATATTGCCCTGAGCTATAATCTTGGCTCCCGGATTGACATCACCTATGATTGTGACCGAAGACTCGCTGGTAATCACCTGGCCTGACCTAAGCGTACCACGGTAAAACTGCTCCGGAACACTGACTGTCGCAACATTCTCGCACTGCTTCTGCACTGCCTCATTAAATGCCTCAACCTGCTCCTTCATAATGGCTTCCTGCTCGGTACCACTCTCCACAATGCACAAAATCTCAATTGTGGTATTTTCCTCAATAGCTGCAATTATCTGCTGCTGCTCTTCATCTGAAAGATGCCTTCCCTCAAATGAAATAGCAAGCTTTGCGTTTTTAAAAAAATTGGCGGATGCCTTAAACTTCTCCACAACTGCCTTTATCAAATCAGCAAATGGCATATCCGCATCTAAAATTAAATTGATTCCATATTTATTACTCTTTATCGTAACCGACTGTGACATGAGTACCTCCAATATCATTTAATATGAAATTCATTACTCCTAATTATACATTTTTATGTGGCTTCACGCAACCTTTTTCTGTAGGCTTCATTAGGCTATACTGCCCAACAGACCTTTTATAATCTATTTCTGTTCTGTTTCCTTATCTTCTTTATCCTACTGCCGAAGACAAAACATCAGATTGTCTACACACCATGTCGATAATTTCAAGGAAGTCTTATAAACTACTTCTTAAATTTATATTTCCCTTTTCCGTGACCGGATACCGGTTCAATAATATCTGCCTTTACCAAATTGGAAAGAAGTTTTGAAGCACCTGAACCTTTCAGCTCAAGAAGTTCCATAACTGCACTTCTTCCAAACACCTCATCAAAGCCAAACTTCTCAAAAAGTCTATGGATATGAATCGTCGTTTTTACCGAGAAATCACTACCTTTTTCGGAAAGTACACTTTTAATATCCACTTTTTTGTCTTGAATGTCCACTTTTCCATTCTCAATATCCCCAATGTCCACTTTCTCTTCGTTCAAGAGTCCACTTATATGAAGATTTCGATTATGAAGCTCATTTTTCTCGTTACATATTAGATAAAAGCATGTAAAATTTCTTTTACATAGCTTAATTGCGGTCTATTTAGCTTGTTTCTTGACTACTCAGGAAAAATATTTCTACCCTCGCCCCACCTGTATTTTCAGAATTTGAAAGTTTAATACCTCCACCATATTTTTCAGCCACAGTTTTTGCAAAAAATAGTCCCATCCCATAATGGGCTTCGCCATTTCTACTTGTGTCATCCATAAAAAACTGCTCTGTGCCATGCAATAATGCTTCTTTTGTAAATCCTGATCCGCTATCCTCCACAATGAATGTCAGCCGGCCATCCTGCTCCTTTGCGTCAATATAAATGATTCCATTTTCTTTTGTATGCTCCACTGCATTCTGAATCATATTCATTACGGCCCGGAACATTGGATCATAAGCAATCGTTACCTTTTTATCACTTTGTTCCGCCTTCCAATCTATCTTCTGGTGATAGATTTCTACCAGTCCGAGTGCCTGTTCCTTTATATCTGCGAAAAAATCTTCTAACCTCACCGTTGTATAGGTAACATCACTGCAATTCCATGATTTTGTGACATCTATCAACTGTTTTACATAACTTTGTATCTGTGTTGTGCCGTTCAAAACATAAGTGATATTATTCTTCTGTTCTGTGGTCAGTTCAGTCTCTGAAAGTAGTTCTGCATTTCCCCGTACAATCGTAAGAGGTGTTTTAATATCATGCGCCAAAGCAGACATCTGCTGTTTCTTTTCCTGCTCTGTTTTCCACTGCTTTTCTAAAGATTCTCGCAATGCATCTCGCATATCATCGATTGCCGATAAACAGTCATCAAACTCTTTGATACCGGAACAGGATGTCTCATATTCCAGATTTTGATCCTTTATTTGTCCGATTGCGTCTAATACAGGCTGCATCTGCTTTTTGATTCTTTTTCCAAAACGTATGGACGGAATGATGATAATCGCTACCGCTCCAATCACAGACATAATAATCATCACATTCTGTGGTCCTATAAAATGCTCCCTCAAAAAAGCTGAATGATATTGAGGTGTCAGGCGATATTGCAATACAACATATTCATTTTCCCTTACAATTACTTTATAAAAATATTTCCCGGATGCGTTTCCGTACTTTGCAACATTCCATGCTATCTGTTCGTATTGTTCTGACAGATCTCCACCTATTTTCTCTCCATTCTCTGAAAAGATTACATAATCACAAAGTGCGGGAATCATCTCAGCAGTCACTTTATCTGCACGTAGAATCGTATCATATGCTTCATTAATCTTTTGCTCTGCATAATTTGCCGGATAAATACAGCCCACACTAATCAAAAGGTACAGCAGCAGATAAGCAACAATCACCAAACCAACTAATGATCCAAGCATGACCAGTACATATCTCATAAAAATCCTGCTGAGTGCATTGCTTCTCTTTACTCTTCCCATTTATATCCAATCCCCCAGACTGTTTTTATCGGTGTATAATCATAATCCGCAAATTTTGCTCTTATATTTTTGATATGCGTGATTATAGTACTGTCATTACTCTCATTGTCAAAGCCAAAGACCGCTTCCAATATCTGTTCCTTCGAGAAAACCTGTCCTCTGTTTTTAGCCAGAAATTCACAGATTTCGTACTCCGCTTTCGTAAGAGGAAGTTCCTTATCATCAACCAATAGTTTCTTTTGAGATATTTGAATACAGACCCTCCCCAAAACCATCCGGACAGAATGTTCCCTGTGCTCTCTTCTAAGATGTGCATTGATCCTTGCCCGAAGTTCCATCACTCCAAATGGCTTTGAAATATAATCATCTGCTCCTAAAGAAAGTCCGTTTACCAGACTGTTTTCCTCCGTTTTTGCCGTAAGAAACAAAATCGGACAATCCACAAGTGCCCTGATTCTTTTGCATAATTCGAAGCCATCAATTCCAGGCATCATAATGTCCAGTAAAATCAGGTCATAACGATGTAATTCTTCCATATTAATTTTTAGTGGATTACTTACTTTGGTAACCAGATGTCCATCCTTATTCAAAATGCTTTCTATCATTTCCAGAATTGCCGGTTCATCATCAACTGCCAGTATTTTTGCCATAGTTTCCCTCGATTCTATTCCGATATTCTGTTTCCTTCCCAGTGGTTTACCCACCAAAAATAGTATACCATACTAATCCCTGTAAATATTAAGCAACCTGGTATGAATGACAACCATTCACCTACACTAGTTTCTCCCAATACAGATTGCAGATAAGTATATGGTACTCTACCCGTCCAGCAGACAAATACATATTTCCACACATAATCTCCAAGTCCGGTAAGCATCAATGCACTAATTAGTCCTGATATAATCCCTGCTCCAATGGATACCCCTTTTCCAAACTGAAAAGCCAGAATCAGCTGCCACAGATAAAGTGGAACACTGCTTCCCCACAGCAGCAATGCTGCAAATATACATCCTTTCATGATTTCGATATCGCTTGATGCGATTCTTCCAAATCCAATTCCGAATATGATTGCTGTCAATAGGATAGAGCACAGACACAAAACCAGTAGCATCAACAGTTTCGATAAAAATGCTGCAGGTTTATCCGGTAAAGATAACAGATTTTGAAAATCACCTGCATTTTGTTCCTGTTCCATCACACTTGCTGTAAAAATTCCAATAAGTACCGGAAGTCCTGCTCCTATTGCCTGATAAAATGCAATCACTTTCATATTTTCATTCCATGGTGAAAAAAAGTAATATATTAAAAATATAACGCTGGTTATAATCGGAATCAGTAAGTGTGCCAGAATCACAGATGTTCCTTTCATCTTTCGCAAGTCTGCATTAAGAGATCTTCCAATCATCTTATTTCACCTCTCTTCTCTCAAACCATTTCAAAAACAGAACCGTTACAAAAACAAACCAGATGATTGAGAGACACATTCCCGGAACAATGACTCCCGTATCCAAAAGAGGATTCCCTGCTTCTGCGGCAAGTCCATTTGGTAAAACATGAAGCAACGGGCACATCATTCGCATAGGGATTGCAGAAACAAGTACATACCAGATTCTGGTTTGTGATATTACCACACCGCTGACGGTAATAAATAGGCAGACGAACAGGTTTACAATCATTCCAAATCGTTCACTTAAAAATAAAGCTACCGGAATCTCCCATAACTCAGAAACCGTCAGAAACAATACTGCAATCAACGCTCCTCCAACTGGAACATGTGTCGTTAGAAGAAAGCCTCCAAGCGTTGCTCCTGCAAACACAATCACATTAGAAAACAAAATCATGTACCCAATATAAATAATTTTCCCCAGCAACAATTTTCTTCTGTCTGTGGGAATAGTCATTAAATGATAGTATTTTATCTTTTTCTCCTGCGCCACAGAAAGATAACAAAATAGAGCAATCATCCCCGGCAGCAAAAGTGTATACCACCAGTTCCAAACACTTTCTGCATAAGCATTTGTCATCCCAAGAGTAAATATAAATGCCATGACAAATGTAAGAAGAGGAAATCCCCAGATAAACTTTTTTCGCATGGTTCTTTTGGCTTTTTGATGTTCTGCTTTTATAATATTAACCATGGATTTCACCTGCTTTCTGGTTTTTTCTTACCACATTCATAAACAAATCTTCAAGATTATCTCCCTGCTTTAATGCTCCTTCGTATCCTAAGATTCCACCTGAAATAATCCCGACTTTATCTGCAAGTAACTGTACCTCTGAGAGAATATGACTGGAGAGAATTACAGTGATTCCCTGTTCCGGAAAAGACCGGATCAGCTCTCGTAATTCCTCGATGCCTATTGGATCTAATCCATTCGTAGGTTCATCCAATATCAAAAGTTCCGGTTCTCCAAGCAATGCCATTGCAATGCCTAGTCTTTGCTTCATCCCCAAAGAAAACTGTCCTGCTTTCTTCTTTCCGGTGTTTGTAAGTGATACAATCTGCAAGACCTCATCAATTCTGTTTTCATCTGTACCAAGCAATAATTGTCTTACCTTCAAATTCTCTCTGGCGGAAAGATTTTCATAAATAGGCGGATTTTCAATTAACGCTCCTATTTTTGATAAATCTTTCCTATCCAAAAGTTTTCCATCAAAGTAAATCTTTCCTGCAGTTGGTTTCATCATACCGGTCAGCATTTTCAATGTGGTAGATTTACCAGCGCCATTCGGTCCAAGCAGTCCATAAATCTGTCCCTTTTCGATATTAAGTGAAACATTATTTACCGCTTTCTGTTTTCTAAAATATTTACATAGATTTTGTGTCTGTAACATCATTTCCATCTTTACTATCCTTCCTTCTATATTTCATTTCTTACTGAAATATAACCTAACAGAAAAAAATAAAGATTTGATGAAGATTTATTCCCGTATGGAATAAACCATCAATTGAATATCATTATCAGAACTCGGCTTTCCACTGAAATCAGCAAAGCTGTTACAAATACGAAGTCCTAATTTACAGAATATCTCCGTGATTTCATCCAAACTATATAACCTTATAGGATTTCCTTCTTTCATTTCAGGCTTATAAAGTGCTTCTCCATACATATAGTCTACCTGCCCATATATCAGCGTTTTTCTATCCTTCTCCCATTCAAAAGCAGATAATGTAAGTCCCTTTTCTCCTGCATCCCATAACTTGCAAGGGAAATGTGTTTGGGCATAGCTTCCATTCATGATATCCATAAAGTGCTTTCCACCATTTTTTAATGCTTTCGCAATGACAGAAAAAAATCTTATGATTTTCCCCATCGTCTTCAAGATATCCTATTGCTCCATCCGCCATATTCAGCACAACATCAAATTCCTTATCAAATATGATCGTGCGAATGTCCTGACAAATGAACTTTGCATTCAAATTTTCTTTTTTTGCCTGCTCGTTTGCATAATCTATGTACGCCGGTGTAATATCAATACCGGTAACATCATACCCACGTCTGACAAACTCCAGTGAGTGCCGACCAAATCCACATGCAAGATCAAGCATTTTTTCCGTTCCTTTTAAATGTAACTGCTTGATTAGAAAATCTACTAGTCTGTTGGTGTCTTCTTCCCATGATAACCAATCGCATTTAGAACTATTTATAGCGAATATAGCAACTTTATTAATGTCTATTTAGGCATAATGACAACTTTTATAATACTAATTGCTAGTTAAGCTGTCTTTTTATCGATATAGCAACTTTTTTAATGTCATTAGTGTCAACGTGACAACTTTTTTTAATGACAACCGTCTATTTTTCGACGCTATTTTTTGGAAACAGCAACTTTTGGCATACCAATATGTTATATTTTACTGCGTTTAACCTCAATAACACATAATTACTATATTCAAAACACATGTATAGCGTATTTTTCACTTATATTTTGAAAGACACATTAAAAAAGGTGTCATTTAAAATCAAACGTTAAAAGTTCAATGATATCAGTAACCCATCAACATTAAAAAGGGTGTCATATTATCTGTGCGGTATTATATTAGTTGCTATATTTTCTTCATGAATTTAATAACAAAAATGAGCAACCCCCTTCATCAGAGAGTTGCTTTTTGTTTAATTCAATACAAAATGCTTCACTTTACTAGTGTAACCATCTTTTTCTTCTTAATTTTTTGGCGTAAGTTTGGCGTAAGTTTGGCGTAAATGCGTAAATTTACAACCAAAAATTACTAATTTTTTAATCCTAGTAAAGCTTAGCTCCTGCAGGAATATTGTCATCAACCATCAATAAGTTCAAGCATTCATGACCATCTTCTTCATGAACAGCTGAGATCAACATACCTTCAGAATTAATACCCATCATTTTTCTTGGTAGTAAGTTTACAATCGCAATTGCAGTCTTTCCAACCAATTCTTCTGGTTCATAATATTCGTGAATTCCGCTTAAAATAACGCGATCTTTACGTTGGCCATCATCCAAAGTGAACTTTAATAGCTTCTTAGATTTTTCTACGGCTTCACAAGCTAGGACTTTAACAGCGCGGAAATCTGACTTACTGAATGTTTCAAAATCTACCATATCTGTGAAGATTGGTTCGATTTTTACATTCGAGAAATCAACCTTTACAGGTGCAGCTTCCACTGGTTTTTTAGCTTGCACTTTTTTGTTTGAATCCCCTATGTTTTTCATGTGAGGGACCCTTTTTGTGGTTCTTTCATACTCGACCAAGCTGGTGTTAATACTATTAAATTCTCCATATTCCAATTATCCCCCATACTTCATATTTTTGCTCTACTTTGAGTCACTTTGCGGGCAAATGATGTAAAATATGATGTAAATGATGTAGGGCGATAGTAGTATATGCAAGAGCATATTCATATACAAGAAATTATAACTTCTCTTATTTACAATGTCAATCCACATCAAAGTAACGCTGCCTTATCTTTTCCTGCTTCAGAACAAGAAAAAAGAACACACAACACTCTGTATGTTCTCTTTCTGTATGTGAAGTCCAATAT